>OCTW011608707.1_pt1 | contig 72430 bp, 59 predicted proteins | sample 1539671 | NCBI WGS metagenome assembly OCTW01 (sample SAMN02144230, study PRJEB22623) | gut metagenome | biome: sheep rumen | host: Ovis aries | place: New Zealand | reverse complement strand
TCCCCAAGAAACCGTGCATCCACGTCGAACGCACAATCGATAACCAACTGACTCTCTTTTAATTACAATTCATCGAATTCACGTTATTTAGTTATTGTAAGTTGAAAGCTGTAGAACTGTCATTTTATGATGGTTCTACAGTTTTTTGTTGTGAGGAATTTGATTTGCTGAACAGAAAAAACTAATGACAAACTAACAAGTAATATCGCCTGTCTCCTAGCCGCGGATTGTTAAGGGCGGAACGCCCTAACTTACACTTTCCCGCGAGTCCGTAAGGACGAGCGGTCAAAAAACTTTGTCATTTCATGCCAGATTATGGTCCTTGTTGCAAAATAAACTAGTAAAAGCACATCAAAATAAACTAGTAAAAGCACAAGCTATATGTTTGACGATGATTGTTAAGGGTGAATTTTCTAACATCCTATTTCTCTGCGAGTTAGTGGTAGCTAGCGGTCAAGAAGAACGTTTAATTTTCACCCATTTCATTCCTGATTATAGCCATTTTCTGCAAAATAAACTAATAAAAGCACATCAAAATAAACTAATGAAATAACATATGAATAGCTATTGATGCAATTGCATTTCCCAAAAAACATCAAGGACGATTGCGAAATAGATAATTTCTAGACACTCTTTTTTTCAATTCACCGAACTCACGTTATTTTACATAATGATACAAAACAAATTTAGAGTATGTCAATCCAAGGTATATCTTAACTAAATAAACTATAATTTGTTTGTTATTGTTATGAATGTACTGCGGCTATAAGTAAATCAAGCATGTTTTGTTCGTGCTGTGCAAAAATTGTATCTTTCCATTGCTGACTTGCATTAGTTCCTTGTGTCAAATCACTCATGATTCGTAATTTGAGACTGCCTTTCTTGATCATTTCTTTAAAAGTACTCTTCTTGGCTTCTGGAGACATGTTGGAGAATCTGGAATTGATATTTCGCTGAATAAGACACAAGTTGCCGAATCTATCAACATTGTCTTCCCATCGATCAAAAGTGCCTTCTGATGGATTGCGAGGATACCAATGTTCTACAGAGTTTCGAAATTCAAACTCAAAATCAACATTTCGGTCTTTTCTCCAAAGAAGAAAATCAAGATAATTAAAAACTATATGCGGAGTGTTTATTCCTAGCGAGTAATCTTTGTTTTCAAGAAAATCTTTTACAGGATTTCTTGCTATATTGTTGATAATGTCTGTAAAATGAGGAATTTCAATATCCAAATTATTTACATTAGTTGTCAACCAAATAAGAAGCTTTGTTATCCAGTGCATAACCTTTGGTGAAGTATAAGATACACGTAATGCAGATTGTAACATTAGATTATCTGGATGATACCATTTACTTGTAGAAGCCCATTGTTTAGGGGCTGCGAAACGAGTATTTGCATAATAGGCACGTTTGTTTGATTGTTGACCAGAAACAAACAATGATTTCAAACTCCATTCTCCATCCGATGATTCATTGGCATATTCTCGCTTTATGATATATTTATCAAACAGAAATCTCGTACGGAGCAAGCATATCATAAACTCACGGGCAAACTGAGCCCTATTGATAGATTTCCCATTCACAACTCCATTGTCTAAGACTCGTTCAAAAGAAACCGTTAGTTTCTTATCATCCAGCAACTCATATACCAATGTGTCTCCATCACGATGTACGATTTCAGGATGTTGATCAAGGTAGACTTTTAGTGTATGAAGCAAAAAATAAGGAAAATCTATTATACTTTCAAATCTGACTCTTGTATTGTCTTCCAAATAACATTCATCAGATTCAATAGTAAAGGTTGGTTTTATTATATCTGCAATCTTTGCTCCTGATTTAGATGTGGATGATTGCGATAAATGACGATAATCGGATAATCTATAAGACGGAATATGATTCCAATCCCATTTAAACAATTCTCCTCGCTGAGTTGGAGAAAAATGCATTTGTACGTAACCAGACATATCTCTGCAAGCATCCCAGATTGTTGCAAACACTTGTTGATCTTTTTTATTGTCAAGAAGTTCGCTCATAAGTCTTGCCTTTAGCACATCACTTTGTTCTAATTGTTCTCCACGAGTATTCATTATTTCAAAATAGTGATTTAGATCAGTATGATCAGGAACTTCAATACGATAAATTACAACATCTTTCAATTTTTTTACAAAATCACATTTCTGTTCTTCAGAAAACTTTCCAAGATTTTCTTTGATAATGTTTAATCCACTGATTATATTCTGTTGTAAACGGTCAACATCATATTTGTCTCGTTCATCATCCAGTATAGCTTGTATGTGATGTAATGTGTAGTTAGATTTATCTCGGCATGAGAAAGATAAAGCATCTTCGTTTCCTATATTTAAGCCTAAATAACTTAGCAAGAGGAACAATGTTGTAAGACGTTGTTGGCCATCTACTACTTCATAAATGTCGTCATTTTTAGCTACTATTAACGATCCTATGTAGTAACTTTCACCTAAATTTACATCATCTATATCTTCGATAAGTTGTACTATCTGTTTTTCTTCCCAAGCATAGTCTCGCTGGTATAAAGGTATACTATATTTAACAGTTTTGAATATAGACGAATTTGTAGTATCTAAAATATGTAATTCAGAAACCTTATTTATCATAACCACGCAGTTTTAGTAAGAGATTGTACAAATTATTTTGTTCTTCAGTTCCGTTGTGTCTTGCTTCGATTTTAATCTGTAAATTTCCGATTTCTGTATGTAAACGTGCCAAGCTTATTCTTGAGAATACAGGAATATAATTAGTATAGTTACCAGACCATTCTCCTATGGCATACTTGTTTACAGAATCAGACCCTAAATTTTGTAAATCCATACGGAGCATGAATGACCAGATGAATAGTTTCTTTACTGCTAGTTCATCCATGTTGTGGAACTTGTCGTAGTAGAATAATAATACAGCAAAGAAAAGATTTCTTACATGGGTTAATCCAGTTGATGAGTGTTTGGTTGGCAAACAAAAAGGACGGAGTGGCTCAAATACGGCATTGGTGCGTAATTCTTGTTTGATATTTGCCAATGTACGGAGATAATGATCTACCATCTCAAAGAAATCAGCTCCAGCTATAAAAGGTTCTGTTAGTTGGAAATATGGAGATGCTTTGCTAGCACGACGAGCATAGGTGTAGGAGGAACTGGATGGAATGCCCTTATAAGTGTCTATATCATGATCAGTAAAACTCCATGTTTTTGTCCCACGAAACCAATTCCAGATAGGAAAAAGATATGCGGAAAACAATTCTCGAATTTGAGCGACATCTTTTGCTTCCCATTTTGTTACAGCATATTCCATCTCATATTTGTCGTTCTGCATTTCACGTAGGTGAAATGCTTTTAGCAAGTCATGAGGATCAAGTGCTCGTCCACGTGTGTTTTGCGAGTCAAATAGTTGAAATGCTTCGGATTCTTTTCCTACCTGTATGACCACAACTTCCAATACATTGTACATTGCTTTTTTGAAAGAGTCCTTAGTATCCTTATCTCGTAATGAGAACCACTCTCGTATATGAGTGAAATTATCGTGGATATTTTTCTGTGTTGTTTTGTCATAGAATGTGGTACGCAGAATTGCATTCTCAAAGTTTTCGTCAAGATACTTGGATATCAGAGTTAACGAGATCAATCGTTGTTGACCATCAACAACATTGAAGATTCCATCTGAATTATGCAAGATAATAGTGCCGATACGATACTTGTAATCTGCAAAAGATTGGCTTTTTTGAATTGAATTATTGATGTCCCAAAGCATATCGTCTATACTTTGGACATTCCATTTATATGGTCTTTGATATTCAGGTATTGACAGATTTAACTGCAAACACTTAGATACGGAAAGTATGTCAATATGATTACATTTATTCATATCATAAAACAGTTTATTGTATTGTTTTTGTTTATAAAAATTCTGTGCCTTTTATCAAGTGTCTGTATGTTTTCATATTTGTATATTTTAAATTCGATTCGACGAATTTAACAGATTGGTTGTTTTTTAAAGTGTTATTTTTTAGAGAAAACAACACACCTATAATTTCAGAATCCAAAATTATTTAAATTTTCTGTTTGTCTAACGATTTTGCGAATTTTTTGGACAGTTGATCTGTAAAATGATGGGTGTTTAGAATGTCTCCAAAAGCAATACTGATATAAAAATCCATTATATTTGCAGTAAGAAAAACGTTTATGGCATGGATTACGAAGAAAGAATAGAGAGGGCAGTGGCTCTTTTCAATAGCGGGTTCAATTGTTCACAGTCGGTGGTGGCGGCGTTTGCCGATATGTATGGTTTCACGGAAGAGCAGGCGTTGAGGATGTCGGCGTCGTTTGGCGCTGGAATAGGCAGAATGAGGGAGACGTGTGGAGCTGCGAGCGGAATGTTCCTCCTCGCTGGATTGGAGTGTGGACAGACAGAGCCGAAAGATGCTGCGACAAAATCTTTCAATTATAAGGTGGTGCAGGAGTTGGCTGCAAAGTTTAAGGAGCAGAACGGATCAATCAAGTGTGCCGATCTGTTGGGACAGTTGAAAGAGAAGACGACGACGCATGTGCCTGAAGCTCGCACTGCTGAATATTATGCCAAACGTCCATGTCCACGTATGGTGGAGTGTGCTGCAAGGATTTGGGTTGAGAAACTGAAGGAGTTGAGGGGAGAGTAGACGTCGGCAGAGGAAGAGAGATATAGTTGTTACAAAAATATTAAAATATAGTATATAGTATATAGCGAGCCATTGAAAACATTATTTTTGCCGAAAATCAATCAACAAAAAGCAAAAATATGAAAAAAAGTTTTAAGGCTATTTTATTGATAATTTCGGTTATCAGTATGTCGATTTTAGCATCATCTTGTGATAAGGATGATGACGATGAAGTAAAGGACTTATATGCATCAATGAGTAAGTCTATGCAAGATTCCATTGGTATCAGTGAGTGTAGGACAGCATCAATGACTCCTATAGAGAGACCACAGGACACAGTGATTGACAATAGATATGGTTTTGAAATGTGGTATGCATCAACAAACGTTCAGGAAGACATCAATCAGATAACCAATGATTATGCGGCACAGGCAAAAAATGTGAGTACGAATACTGGGATGCGTTTGTATTGGTTGAATATAGGAGGAAGGGGTTCTACTAAGACAGCTTTATATGGTCCAAAGTCAGTAGGAAAAGATAAGGCATTCTTTTTTGCTAAAGATAATCAGAGTTGGCTTGTCAAGGCATATAACATAAACGACAAGTACATACGTGTTATCGTATGCTTATATGCAAAGAAAGGAAAATTTTTTGATGAACGTTATGATGATGGACATTTGCTAGATCCAAAGTAAATAAGGAAAGCAGTAGAGGCAGTGCTTCTGCTGCTTTTTTATTTGATTCTTGTTTGCTAATGAAAAAAAATCATACTTTTGTCTTGTTAGTTCCCTTTTGCAATTGATGCGAGGATCGTTTTTTATAAACGGATAGTAAATTTATTATGGCAAAACCAATACGTAACACACCTATTATTACAGGTAAAGATGCAACAGCTTTTATTCAAGCAGCGTCTACTATCCCATCAGAGACAATTCGTAGGACAGAGCGTATTCGCTTAGAAAATAGTGTAATCAGATTCAAAACAATGTTGGCTAAATTGCCGAAATAATCAATGGAACAGAATTAATACAAAAAAGATGGCGTGTCGTTTTCGACACACCATCTGGTTAAACATTATGGCATTACTTCGTTTTTTTTCCCCACCGTTAAAAAATGCGGTGAAAATGTGGTTTTCTAATTCTCATATCTTGTGCCATATATGAGTTTTATGTGATTAAATATGTAGTGCTTTACTCAAACTTAGCAAGATCTAAAAACTTATTTGTATATGTGCTCGCCTACGGCTCGCACTAGAGAGGAAGGGTAAGGGCGTTCCACCCTTTGGAATCCTCATTTATGATACTCCAACTATCTTTTTTTCTCCTACTATAATAATTTATATTTTGTCGAATTGACGTTAATTTATACTAGAGAGGAAGGATTAGGGCGTTCTGCCATTAATAATCCTCAAAATAAATTTAAATAGCATCTTAATTCAGAAGCTTCTCAAATTTGATGTTGACTCTTGTGTAGTGTGGAGTGAAATCCTTCACTTCACTGAATCCATACTTGTTGTACAGACCCATAGCTGCTTTTAACTTAGTGTTGGTCTCTAGAATTAGTTTATTGATGTTGTTCGTTTTCGCATAGCTGAATATTGCATCAAACAATTGGTTGGCGACACCTTTGCCCTGCGCTGACGGATCCACTGCAAGTTTGGAGATTTCATATTCCGTCTCTCCATGCTTCAGAAGAGCCACACAGCCAAGTACAATCCCGTCTTCAGTGGCAAAAAACAAATGACCTCCTTTGTCGAGGATCTCTTTTTTGGGGTTGGATAGAAGTTCCACTTCAAATGGCTCGATTGTATTTTCGTCGAAGAAGCGTACAATCCAACCACGGTTGAGAGCTTCGAAATATTTCGTATACTGGGGTTTCCATGTTTCAATCTGTGCCATAATCATTCATGTTTTATGGCGGGGAACCAGTAGAGACGCAAGTATGCACGTCTCTAAGGCTCATTCCGTCATTGGTTATTAAATATTGTCGAACGCCTGCTTCAAGTCGTCAAGAATATCGTCGATGTGCTCAGTTCCGATACTCAATCTGATTGTAGACGGTGTGATGTGCTGCTGCTGCAACTCCTCTGGCGACAACTGAGAGTGAGTTGTTGTGTATGGGTGGATCACAAGGCTCTTCACGTCAGCAACGTTTGCAAGAAGAGAGAAGATCTTTAAAGAGTCGATAAACTTCCATGCCTCATCCTGTCCGCCCTTGATTTCGAATGTGAAGATAGATGCTCCTCCGTTAGGGAAATACTTCTTGTAAAGAGCATTGTCTCTGTGGCTTGAAAGAGCTGGGTGGTTGACCTTAGAAACCTTAGGATGGTTGTTAAGGAAATCTACAACTTTCAATGTGTTCTCAACGTGGCGCTCTACTCTCAATGAAAGAGTCTCAAGTCCCTGAAGAAGGATGAATGCGTTGAATGGAGAAAGAGTAGCACCTGTGTCACGAAGGATCACCGCACGAATACGAGTCACGAATGCGGCTGCTCCGGCAACGTCTGCGAACACTGCTCCATGGTATGATGGATCTGGTTTAGCAAGAGTAGGGAACTTGTCTGCGTTTGCCTTCCAGTTGAAAGAACCACCGTCTACGATAACTCCGCCAAGAGATGTTCCGTGACCACCGATGAACTTAGTTGCTGAGTGAACCACGATATCTGCTCCGTGCTCGATAGGGCGGATCAGGAATGGAGTTCCGAATGTATTGTCGACGATAAATGGAATGTTGTGCTTGTGAGCGATAGCAGCCACCTTGTCGATGTCAAGCACATCACTGTTTGGATTTCCAAGAGTCTCAGCGTAGATAGCTTTTGTGTTTGGCTTGATTGCCTTCTCAATTGCATCAAAATTAGAGAAATCCACGATTGTGTAGTCTACTCCCTGAGTTGAAAGAGTGTGTGTGATAAGGTTGTAAGAACCACCGTAAAGATTATCAGCTGCGATGATGTGATCTCCGTTACGAGCGATATTCTGCAAAGCGTAAGTGATTGCTGCTGCTCCTGATGCTACTGCAAGTCCGGCAACACCACCTTCAAGAGCTGCCACTCTTTCTTCAAAAACACTCTGAGTTGTATTAGTCAAACGACCGTAAATGTTTCCAGCGTCACGAAGTCCGAAACGGTCTGCTGCGTGCTGAGCATTGTTGAACACATATGAAGCAGTCTGGTAGATAGGTACTGCGCGTGAACCTGTTGCTGGATCTGGATTCTCCTGTCCTACATGAAGTTGTAGTGTCTCGAAATGAAGTTTTTTCTGTGCCATAATATTCTAATTTTTTCGTTAATACTAATGTTTTTGTTTCTTGTCTTTTGACATTGCAAAGGTATGGCGACTTGAAAGATTGACTATGAAGATTTGAAAAATTAGAATATGATTTTATAATTGGGTTAAATTATAGGAACAATGTTCTATAAAATGGATTTTTTTGTACTGTTTGAAGAATGGGCAGAGACGCCACAATGTGACGTCTCCACAGATGTTATGACAGTCCGATCTTATTTTTGCAGAAAGAACATGATGCCCCCTTGGTTTCTTATCTAGTGCGTCAATTCTTGCTCTTTCTTCTGATATATTGGTTGATGGCGTACAAAGGAATGTTTGTCATCCAATCTTGTTCTTGGAATCCTTTCATGGAAAATCTAAGGCCTTTAAATTCTGGATGTTCTTTAATAAATTGATGTAGTGATTTTGATCTGACATTTTCTTCGGCTTTCACTTCAATTGGGACTATTCCCCCGTCCATTTGTATTATAAAATCCAATTCTCCATCAGATTGTTCTTTACTCCAATAGTATGGTGTGTAACCTTCAGACACTAATTGTTGCATCACAAAGATTTCGGTAAAAGCACCTTTGTATTCTACAAATGCGTTATTGCTTAATAATACGTCTTCAGGAGCTGTCTCGTTCATACATCCGAATAATCCGCAATCCAAAAGAAATAATTTGAATGCTGAAAGATCTTCATAGAATTTCAAAGGCTGACGGATTTCTCTGACTCTGTTGACTTTGTATGCAATTCCGCAATCGATCAACCATTGTATGGCTAATTCATACTCCGCTGCCCTAGCACCTTTCTTTATGACGTTGAAGATAAACTTTTTGTTTTCTTTAGCCAATTGTGATGGAATAGAGTCAAATGTTTGCCTTATCTTGATAGCAACGTTGTTGCCGCTATGTTTGGAAAAATCGTTTCTGTATGTGGCTAGAATATTTTTTTGTTTTTGTCGAACTTTACCCAAATTTTTATTATTTATATATGATTGCACTACTTCTGGCATTCCTCCTAAAAAATAATAGAGTCGTAGAATCTCGACTAATTTATCATGAAAAGTAGCAATACTGTCCCATCTCTGGCTTTTTAATAAATCACCAAGAGTTGGATTGATTTCATTGATGAATTCGGAAAAATTCATCGGATACATATATAATAAATCTACTTTCCCAACAGGGAAAGACGTCCCTTCTTGTAGTGCAATTCCTAAAAAAGAACCTGCCACCATTATGTGGTATTCACGAGCCTTTTCACAAAAATATTTTAAGGCATGTATTCCTCTTGGTACTTCTTGTATTTCGTCTAAAATAATAAGAGTTTTCTCAGGTTCGGGCTTGATTCCACTTATGACTTGTATTTCAAAAAGGATGCGTTCCATATCATAATCCTTTTCAAACACATTTTGCATTAAAGGTTCGTCGTCACAGTTGATATAAATAGTATGTTTGTATTCCTGTGCTCCAAATTCTTTCATCATCCATGTTTTGCCAACCTGTCTAGCTCCTTGAATTATCAAAGGCTTTCTATCTTCATTGTTTTTCCAGCGTAGTAAATCGTTATATATCTCTCGTTTCATAAATTATTGAATTTTAGGCAAAATTACACTTTTTTGGAGATAAAACCACAATAATATTACACTTTTTTGGAGATAAAAATGCGGCAACTCGACACTTTTTTGGAGATTGACCTTTAATCGTTCCCCTTCACAACGCTTACTCCAAGTGTGATGATCGCTAATATATATGGGTAGACGAGATGGCTTATAATCTCGGTAGGAGCAATACTGGCGAGCCCGGATGCGATGAGCAGTTGGGCTCCATACGGAATTATTGATTGTGCTACGCAGCTCCACGTGTCGAGCAGACTTGCCACGCGGCGTGCTGGAATGTTGAATCGTTGGGAAATCTCTTTTGCCAGACTGCTTACTGTGAGGATGGCAATAGTGTTGTTGGCTGTGCAGATATCGGCGGCTACCACGAGAGCTCCGATGCTAAGTTCCGCTCCACGACGTTTGGTGACTCTGCTTTTGATGGCATTCATGAGGATGTCGATACCCCCGTTGATACGGATCAACTCCATCAATCCTCCGGCAAGCAATGTCACAATAATCAGTTCACTCATGCCCTTCACTCCGCCGTCGATGGATTGCATGATTGTGGTGAATGCGGCACCGTCAAGGCAAAGGGAAAGGATAGTGCAAAGAATGATTCCTATCGCAAGCACAATGATGACGTTGATTCCGCAAATGGCGGTCACAAGCACCACTATATATGGCAGCACTCGTATGAAATCCGGAGCTTCAACGGAGTGGCTCACGTTTGACCCGAATCCCATCACCACGTAGACAACCATGGCGATCAACGCTGCAGGAAGGGCAATCCTGATGTTTGCCTTGAATTTTTCATGCATGGCTATTCCCTGTGTGCGAGTGGCGACGATGGTGGTGTCGCTGATGAAGGAAAGATTATCTCCGAAGAAGGCACCTCCAACGATGCAGGCGGTGTAGAGTGCCACACTGTTGCCTGTCTGGTCAGCAAGTCCGGCAGCCAATGGCACCAGAGCCGCAATCGAGCCTACTGATGTGCCGATACTCATCGACACAAGGCATGTGGCGATAAACAATCCTGGCAGCAGAAGTGCGGTGGGGAGAAAATACAGGCACATATTGACAGTAGCGTCGACTGCACCTATACTTTTGGCAAGGGAAGCGAAACCACCGGCAAGAATGAATATCAACACCATATACATAATGTTCTCGTTGCCGGCCCCACGTCCGAATGCCATCACACGATTGTTGAAAGTGTCGTTACGGAAGATAAATAGCGCATAAAGGCATGTCACCACGAAAGCCACAATGATGGGAATCGCATAGAAATCGTGCAACGCTATGCTGCCGCCGACGTAGCATATAAAAAAGAGAATAAGGGGAGAAAGTGCAAAAGCAGCCCCCTGGTCCCCTGAAGGGGGAGTTGTAGCCCCCCTGCCCCCTAAAGGGGGAGTTTGAGATCTATTATTATTTGTTGTTTCTTCCATTTTGTAGGATATTATTTGTGCAAAATTATAAAAATTTATTTGAAGAGATTTGTCTTTATTGATTGGAGGACAAAATCTGTGTTTGCAATAACATCCTCATTTCTAAATCTTATGACTTTATAACCATGTCCTTCAAGGAAAGCGGTACGGACAGAATCATCATATTGTTGATCTGGTGAATCATGATACCCACCGTCGACCTCAACAATAAGAGATTTACTTAAGCAAATGAAATCGACAATATATTTGCCGATAATATGCTGACGACGGAATTTGTATCCGTCCATTTTTTTATCACGAAGCATCTCCCATAAATAAGATTCTGCTTCTGTTGGATTATTGCGATTATGTCTTGCTCGCAATTTCAATTCTTCGTAATATACAGGATCTGCACTATTCATATCGCAAATTTATAAAATATATTTTAGGTTACAATTTCCCCCTTTAGGGGGTTAGGGGGCCGCATTTCCCCCTTTAGGGGGTTAGGGGGCTTTGGCTTATCGCAAACGCACATGGCATCCTTCCGTCGACGATGCGGTATTCTTTCACGTCGACGTGATGATTGGCGAAAAACTCCTTGTACGACTCTAAACTGAATTGGCGTTTGAAATCCACGCCAAACATAGAAAGCAGTTTGGCTGCCACCATTGAATTCTTGCTCTCCTTATTAATATAAGTAGGAATGATTAGTTTTCCACCTGGCTTGCACACTCTTTTCATTTCAGCGAGAGCCTTTTCTGGTTCATCCAGCAGGTGAATCACGTTAGCTGCCACGACAACGTCGAATTTGTTGTCCTCGAACGGAATATCCAGAATACTGGCTTTTTGAACCGTGACATTGGGATAGCCGGCGATTTTTTTCTGAGTCTGTTCCAGCATCCCGTCTGAATAATCAGTAGCGACAATCTCTTTACAAATTTGAGCCATAGGCAGAGTCAGCAGGCCTGTGCCGCAGGCGCATTCAAGCACCACGTCATCTTTGCCGACGTGATTTTTAATTTCTTCCGCAATGCCCTTGAAGCATTTGCCGTTGTAGATTGTTTCAAAAAAGTCGTAAAGAGGCGAAAGAACATCCCAAATCATAATGCACTTATTTTTATTACACTTTAGAATTTGATTATGGTGCAAAAGTATGGAATATGGAATGCAACTTGGTTGCGAGAGGAGGGGACGGAGGAGATATTTTGAAATTCAGTCTCCGTAAGTGGTCAAAAAACGGGTTACGGAGGAGGCATTCTAAAATAGATTCTCCGTAAGTGGTCAAAAAAACGGGTTACGGAGGAGGTATTCAAAAATAGATTCTCCGTAAGTGGTTTAAAAAACAGGTTAAGGAGGAGGTATTTGAATGAAAATTCTTATCTTTGCAAAGTCAAGAAACATATATTTGCTTATGGAACAGAACATTATAGGAAGACATAAGGAGAAACAACTATTCAAAGATATTTACGAATCTGTTGTGCCAGAGTTCGTCGCAGTGTATGGCAGACGACGTATCGGCAAAACATTTCTTATAAAAGAATATTTTGAGAGCAATTTTGCTTTCTATATCACAGGCATGTTGGATGGGTCAAAACAAGAGCAACTTAGAAATTTCAATAAGGCTCTAAATGAGTATTCTGATGCTTGCTATCCATTGGCAAATAATTGGTTGGATGCTTTCGACCAGTTGAAACATCTTTTGGAGTCTTCAAAACAACAGAAGCTTATAGTTTTTATTGACGAATTGCCATGGTTGGACACGCCAAAGAGCAATTTCCTAAGATCACTGGATTATTTTTGGAATTCTTGGGGATCTACATGTAATCGTTTGAAACTGATAGTCTGTGGTTCAGCAACAACTTGGATGCTTAACAAACTGATTGGAGACAAAGGAGGTCTTCACAACAGGATCAACCATCAGATATGTCTCCAACCATTCACTTTAGGAGAGACAGAGACTTTCTTAAAGTCCAAAAATATAATATGGAATCGTCATCAAATCTTGGAGTGTTACATGGTGTTTGGCGGCGTGCCTTTCTATCTTAGCCTTCTTGACGGCAGACTACCATTCGCAACTAATGTTGACAATCTTTTTTTCTCTGCAAGTGGTCAGTTGAGAAACGAATTTACATTCTTATTTCGATCGTTATTTATTGATTCGCAGAAATATAGAAAAGTTGTGGAATTGCTTGCAAAAAAAGGACAAGGAATGACACGTCAGGATATTAAGAATGCATTAAAAATGTCGGACGGAGGGGAATTGACCACTATACTGGAAAATCTTCGTATGTGTAGCTTCATAAAGAAATATTCGTCATTTGGGAAAAAAGAGCGTGATTTCATATACCAGCTCACTGATCTTTTTTCTCTTTTCTATTTGAAATTTGTTGATGGAAACGTGAGCCAGGATGAGCATTACTGGCAGAATTATTACGACAGCCACTCTTATACTGCCTGGACAGGATACGCTTTCGAACAGGTATGCTTGCTCCATATCAATCAAATAAAGCAAAAGTTAGGAATAGGAGGAGTGTCCACAAATGTCAATTCATGGCAAGTTCAAGCAAAGACTTTAGATGACGGAACAAAACAAGAAGGAGCACAAATTGATTTGGTTATTGATCGCGCCGATTCTATAATTGATCTTTGTGAAATGAAGTATTCCAACGCACAATTCTCCGTGACAGAGGTGTATGCCAATCATATTATAAATCGACGCGAGATTTTTCGTAATACAACCAAGACTAACAAAGCTCTTCATACAATTTTTGTAACCACCTATGGACTCAAACGTAGTGCATATTCATCGGTGGCTCAGAACGAAGTGACAGCGGAGGATTTGTTTGGTTGATGGAAATGCAACTTGGTTGCGAGAGAGGGAAAAGAATATCAATCTATCTCTCTCAAGTATCTCTTTAAAAGGAATGAACAAAAGTATGGTCTCCAAAAATGAGCCATTATTGAAAACCTTGTTTGCTCAGGTAGTTGGTAAGGATAGTAGCGTCTGAAAATGAAGCTAAATACTTAAAAAAATTAATAAAAATTGCTCTTTTTGAAAATAACATACTGAAAAAGTCGTTACTTTTGTGCTAAGTAAAGAAATCATAAAATTAGTTATTATGGCTGATACACTTGATTGGTCAAATTTGGGATTTGGCTATAGAAAGACGGATTACAACGTTCGTTGCTATTGGAGAGATGGCAAATGGGGCGAGATCGAAGTTAGTTCAGAGGAGACATTGAACATCCACATGGCTGCTACATGTCTTCACTATGGACAGGAAGCATTTGAAGGTTTGAAGGCTTACAGATGCAAAGATGGAAAGATCCGAGTCTTCCGCCCACAGGCAAACGCAGAGCGTCTTCAGCATACTTGTCGTGGAATATTGATGCCTGAGCTTCCTACAGAAACATTCCTTGAGATGGTTAAGAAAGTGGTCAAGCTTAACGAGCGTTTCATTCCACCATATGAGAGCGGTGCATCTTTGTATATCCGTCCGTTGTTCATCGGTATCGGCGCACAGGTAGGTGTACGTCCTGCAACAGAGTACCTATGTATGATGTTCGTTACACCTGTAGGTCCATACTTCAAGGGTGGATTTGCAACTACTCCTTATGTTGTGACTCGTAAGTACGACCGTTCCGCTCCTCTTGGAACAGGTATATATAAAGTAGGTGGTAACTATGCCGCTAGCCTTTTGGCAAACAAAAACGCTCACGATCTTGGTTATTCATGTGAGTTCTATCTTGACGCTAAGGAGAAGAAGTATATTGATGAGGCTGGTGCCGCAAACTTCTTCGGTATCAAGAACAATACTTACATCACTCCAAAATCAACTTCAATCCTTCCATCAATCACTAACAACAGTTTGATGCAGATTGCTCGCGACCTTGGCTTGAACGTTGAGCAGAGACCAGTTCCAATCGAGGAACTTGAGACAATGGAGGAGGCTGGAGCATGTGGTACGGCTGCCGTTATCAGCCCTATCTCACGTATTGATGATCCGGATGCTGGCAAGAGCTATGTCATTGCAAAGAATGGAACTCCTGGTCCAATCAGCGAGAAGCTTTACAAGACAATCCGTGGAATCCAGTATGGTGAGATTGAAGACAAACACGGTTGGGTGATGATTTTAGAGTAATTATTCGCGTAGAAATAATATCAAGCAAAAGAGAGGGCATATCATTTTGATTTGTCCTCTCTTTTTTATTAAATATCAATGTTGATACTGCCCTTTAATTATTGATGTGGATTTTTCACACCGAATATTCGTCGTTGAAGAACGCACTTATCTTCTTGATTCCTTCTTCAGCGTCAAAAGTCTCACAAAGAAGATTCTCTATCGGACACTGCCCGTCTTTCTTACGGTTGATTATCATCGGGACAATCTGCTTCGGGCAGACGGGAATGCCTGCCTTCTGCAACATGTCGAGCCCGGCTCTACTGATCACATCCACATTCAAGTGTCGTATTCCTCCAGCAATCAGAAAACATGCAGCTCCTTTGCCGATGATGATGTCGGTCACCGTCGCCCCACGCAATATTTCGCGATTTTCTTTATATATGCGACGTAGGGCTTTGATACCCATTTCATTAGCTGTGATGGTTTCGCCTGATGTAGTCTCTATTATCAATTTATCCATAATCCTCTCTAAGCTCTCAACTTTTTCCTATCGCTCTTACGGGCTTGCGGTGGTGGCAGGGCAAGGGCTACCGCCATTTGCAATCCTTTTTAGGCTCTGATCTAAAATCAGTCCATCGATTGTTTCAAGCTCTCCACATACTTGTCTATTCTCTGCATCTCTTTAGGAATGTCGATATTCTGCGGACAATGGCTCTTACACATTCCGCATCCAATGCAGTGGTCTGCCTGACGCAATTTTGGCACCGCACGGTCGTAACCCATCAGGAATGCGCGTCGAGCCTCGGCATAGTTCTCATCTTGACTGCTAATCGAGACATTGCCCTCGTTGATACACTTGTTGTAGTGTTGGAATATGCCAGGGATATTGATACCGTAAGGACATGGCATACAGTATTGACATCCTGTGCACGGTACACTTGGGTATCTCAACATAGCCTGTGCCACCTCTTCAAGCAAGGCTAATTCCTCTTCTGTGCATGGCTCTACAGGTGAATATGTATCAATATTTTCTTTTACATTCTCCATATATGTCATTCCGCTCAACACTGTAAGCACGTTAGGGAATGAACCAAGATAACGCAAAGCCCATTTGGCGATAGAGTCTTCTGGACGACGTGCTTTCAGTTTGGCCGCTATAAAACTCAAGGTGCTTGCCAGACGTCCGCCAAGCAACGGCTCCATGATGATAGCGGGAATGTTGCGTTTCTCCAACTCAGCGTAGAGATACTCGGCATTTGTGTTGGCAGGGTTCACCTCCTTAGCGTGTAGCCAGTCGACGTAGTTCATCTGGATCTGCACAAAATCCCATTTACACTTGTCGTGCATGGCAAGAGCACGGTCGAATATAGCTATATCTCCATGATAGGAGAATCCGAGATGACGGATTTTACCTTTGGCTCTCTCCTCCAAAAGGAAATCGAGGATTCCGTTTTCGATATATCTCTTCTCGAATGTCTGAGTGGAATTATATTCTCCGTTTGTGCCGCCGATAGAGTGTAGAAGCATATAGTCGATAGTGTCCACTTGAAGCTCCTTAAAGGAGTTGTGGTACATTTTTATCGACGCTTCTCTGCTCCAGAATTCCTGTGCAAAATTCGAAAGTTTGGTGGCGATAAAATATTTGTCTCTTGGTATACGTTTTAGGGCGATACCCATATGGTGCTCGCTTCTTCCCTGGCAATACACAGGGGATGTGTCGAAATAGTTGATGCCGTGTGCAATTGCATAATCCACATGAGCGTTCAACTCTTCCTGATCGATTTCAATATCTTTCTGCTCTCTCGCGCTTCCGTGCTGCACTGTAGGCAGACGCATACAACCATAGCCGAGCAACGACACTTTGTCGCCGGATGTCGGCACCGTGCGGTATGTCATTTCACCATTAGGCTTCTTGCTTTCAGTCCCGATTATCTCCTTCGTCTTTTCATCAGAAGTACATGCAGCCAGTCCCATAGTGGCGGTGGCTGCAGACAAGCGTTTTAGAAAATCTCTGCGATCCATATGTTGTGTTGTCTTTTTCTGTTTACAAATAGGGGAATATTCCGTCATTTAGTCGATTCTGTGTACACGATGTCCCTCCACGTATATCGCACTGTATGGCGACGAAGGGCAAAGGTTTTCACAAGCTCCACATCCTATACATCTTTGTGAGTCGATCACTGGCATTTTAGGCGACGTTTCGTCTCCATTGACTGTCGGAGCCATTGTAATTGCTCCTGCCGGACAATGGCGGGCACAATTGCCACACGACACTCCTTTTTTCATTGATATACAGTTGTCTGCGATAAGCACTGCATGTCCGACATGGGTGGCACTCTTCTCTGCAAGGTCTGCAAGTGAGATGGCTCCTGTCGGGCAGACATCGCTGCATCGTTTACACTCAGGTCGGCAATAGCCTTTTTCAAAACTCATCACTGGGGTAAGCAAGGAGTCGAGGCTCTCGCTTGGACGAAGCACTTCGTTAGGGCAAGCTGTGATGCAAAGTCCACATGAAGTGCACACCTCTTCAATATGCTTGTATGATTTACTTCCAGGAGGAGTAATCCTGTCGTTACGCTGTGGCTCCTTCTTCTCTGTGATTTCAGCCAATCCACCGTCGAATGTCTTTGCCATACTCTTGGTCATGGCACTGCCCACCACAAGACTTCCAACAGTAAGGAATGCTCGTTTTGATTCATCCGTTGCGACGGGAGCATTCTCGTCTTTCTTTGCCTTTCCGAAATGCTCCTTTATTCTCTTTATTATATTAGGGGTCTTGTCTTTGTCTGACGAAGTCGAGAATGAGATAGCTCCCTTGTGGCATACGGAGATACAGTTCATACAGTCGACACATCTCGACGAATCCACAATTCCATTTTTAGCGTCGATACATGAAGCCTTACATTTTTTTGCGCAAAGTCCGCACTTCACACATTTGTCGTGGTCGACGACCGGTTTCATCACCGAATTCTCAGCAAAGATGGAAAGAATTGTGCCCACAGGACAGATTGTATTACAATATGTACGTCCGCCACGGAATGCGAGAATAGCGATAAGCACAAGTGAGAATAGAGCGACTCCCAGCATCACGTAAGAGTAGTTTAACGCGGCTGGCATGGCAAATGTGTAATCGCCGGCAGCCTCCGAAGAAGCTGCAAGATATTCTGCTATGAATCTGCCGACTGGCGCGAGAAGTGTCATCGCCATACGTCCGAAGATACTGTATGGTTCAAGCAAACCAACGATTGGATATGCGCAAAGCAAATAAGATGCGATAAACAGAAAAGCAATAATCAAACGCATCCAAAGCTTCTCGTCGCTATATGAATATTTGACTTTCTGCTTTTTTGTCAGTCTGCCCAGACGAGCGACTATATCCTGGAAAATACCAAGCGGACAGATCACTGAACAGTAGATACGTCCGAACAATTTGGTCACCACCAACGTCGACACGAATGCGGCGATCAAACCAGCGGAAATGGATGGAAGGAATTGGATGTCGACAGTCCAACCCAAATAGTGTCTTGCGATGCCTGTGGTGTCGCAGAAAAGAGTGACAATTGAAAGCATCATCACCACAGCACAAACCACACGTGCATATTTCAAAAATTTACTTTTCATCTTTAACTTTTAGTTATAGTGACAAATTTAGTTGATTTTTGGGAAGAATACCTATTAGTCGGTAAAAAACTTTTGTTTGTCGAACATAATTGCATCGAATCTAACATGCAATTATAAAAATTATTTAAAACACGAATGGTTTAACATTTTCCATTTCTCCTTTCTCATTTTCTCCTTTTCTCTCAAAAAAATATTTCCAACCCTTGTTTTTTTCTCTAATTTATTATTTTTGTAGCAATTCAATCAATTCTTTACCAACACATTATATTTTGACAAGAAAAAAATATATTACGTTATGATAAGACATTTACTATTATCAATCCTATTGATGGCGACGTCCGCAATCTCATTTGCGGCAGAAAAAGACTTTACTGCTTATTTGTTTGCCTACTTCAAAGGCGAGGGGTCGGCCCAGGGTGAACAGATATATTTTGCTGTCAGCCGTGATGGACTGAATTGGAAGGATATAAATGGAGGCAACCCAGTTCTCACATCTACGTTGGGCGAGAAAGGCTTACGTGATCCATTCATCATGCGTTCTGCCGACGGGTCAAAATTCTTTGTCATTGCCACCGACTTGAAAATCAATGGCAATGGCGACTGGACTGCCGCTCAGACAAAAGGCAGCAAATCCATAATGGTGTGGGAATCATCCGACTTGATAAACTGGTCCGAACAACGTATGTGCAGGGTGGCTCCAGATGGCGCGGGATGCACTTGGGCTCCTGAAGCTGTATATAATGAAGAGTCGGGTGAATATATTGTGTTCTGGTCTTCAAAAATTCCGTCTTCTCAATCTGTTCCCAACAACGACAATACACATCGCGTCTACTATTGCACAACAAAGGATTTCAAAACTTTCTCTGACGCTAAAGTGTGGATAGAGCTGAAAAATCCTCAAAACCGTACAATCAGTGTGATCGACGCCACTGTGATCAAAGTGGGCGACACATACTACCGTTTCAAAAAGAATGAGGCTACTGAAGCCCATAAACAGGGAATGCCGTCGTCTGGCAAATATATAATTATGGAGAAGGCGACGTCGCTTCTTGGCCAGTGGACGGAGGTTAACACTCAAATGAGTCAGATCGCCTACGTGGAGGGTCCAACTTGCTTCAAGTTTAATGGGGAAAATAAATGGTGTCTTTTCATTGATGATTTTGGAGGAAAGGGATACTATCCGTTGATCACAACCGACCTCTCTTCCGGTGTCTTCACCCAACCATCATCGTCGCAATACTCTTTGCCATCGGTGATGAGGCATGGCTCTGTGGTCAATATCACAGAATCTGAGTATAGCAACCTTATGAGCAAATACGAACCATCGTCGACAAGCACCGTCCGCATCAATCCTGCCGCTCGACAGCAGACGATGGAGGGATGGGGAGTCTCTCTTTGCTGGTGGGCTAACATGTGTGGCAAATGGACTGAGAATAAGATCGACGACCTGGTGGATATGCTCACGTCGGAAGACAAACTGAACTACAATATCTTCCGTTACAATATCGGTGGAGGAGATGCTCCGTCGCACTACAACGGACACATGTGCAATGGAAAAGGCAAACGTGCTGAGATGGAGGGATTCAAGGCAAGTGAAAACTCGAATTATGATTGGAATGCCGATGCCGCTCAACGAAAAGTGATGCTGAAACTGAGAGACGCGCGCAAGGATGCCATCTTTGAAGCCTTCTCCAACTCCGCTCCTTATTGGATGACATATAGTGGTTGTTCTTCCGGCAACAAAGATGCTGGTAAGGATAATTTGAAACCAGAGTATTATGGAAAATTCTCGGATTATCTGATCGACGTCTGCAAACATTATAAAGAAGAATATGGAATCGAGTTCAAAACTTTGGACCCATTCAATGAGCCTAACACAAACTACTGGGGTGCGAACGGCGGACAGGAGGGATGCCATTTCGACCCGGCATCACAGGTGAAACTCATACGCGTGATCTATCCGAAGCTGAAGAATTCCGGTCTGAAGACGGTGCTTTCCGCATCCGACGAAACGAGTGTGTCTACCGCAATCGGTGAATTGCAGCTGTTTGTGAAAGAGGGTGATATCGTCCCTATGCTGGGACAGTTTAATGTGCACACCTACGGAGGCGATATACGAGACAAAGCCAATTTGAAGGATTTGGTCACAGAGACACGTCTGCCATTCTGGATGTCGGAGACAGGAGCTGGAGGCACGGGTTTGGCTGGCAACTTATCTTTGGCACAACGTATGTTCGACGACCTCAACTATCTCCAGCCGCAAGCGTGGATCGATTGGCAATTTGTGGAGGAGAACAACGACCAGTGGTGTCTGGTGAGAGGAAATTTCAACAATCAGACATATAATATAGTGAAGAATTTCTACGTCCGTATGCAAGTCACTCGTTTTATCCGTCAGGGATATACGATGCTTGGAACAGGACGCAATGATATCCTTGCGGCTGTCAGTCCGACTGGCGATAAAGTGGTGGTGGTGATGCTCAACACATCCACTGATGAAAAAAATATAAGCATTGATTTGACTCCGTTGAAGCAGGTGGACAACCTTGCGGAATTGTATGTCACAAACTCGAATTTGAACTGCAAGCGTATGGCCGATGTTGAGGTTGTCGACGGAATTGCAAACTATACTATGGGCGGACAGGAGATATCCACAATGATTTTCTCAACAGATGCTGGCAAAGGAGTGGAATATTTTACAGAAGGAATGCCATATATGTTTGTGCCAAGAGCAAGCACTTCGCCGTTGACACTTAACGGAGGATCATTGCAGTTAAGCTCATTATGTGTGGCAGACTCTATGCAACGCTGGTATTTCAACAAGCTGTCGGACGACACCTATAATATATACACAATGCTGAATGGCAAGAAATTAGCGTTGACCGACGACGGTTCATACTACTTGGCAGCCACACCGCTTGATCCGTCAAACAAAGGCCAGCAGTTTAAGGTGGAGAATATCGGCGACAACAGCTACAAGGTGACATCAGCGTCGAGTGGCAAGCTTCTTGATCTTGAAGGAGAGCATTTGGAGATTGGCACAAAAGTGGGATTATGGCAAGCCAGTGCGACGGGAGGAAACGCACATAGGGAATGGAGAATCTTATCCGTGCCATTCACTGCGGTTCCGATGTCTGGTGAGACAACAGCCGACGATATCGCATCAGAGCCGACGCTGGTGTATTCTGCAAACGGAGAAATTATCATAGTATCTTTGTCGGCATCATCATCGATGTATTCCGTCTACAACATCAAAGGACAGATGGTGACAAACGGAGCCATCAAATCCGCAGTCACAAAGATTCCGGTAGAGAAAGGATTCTATGTGGTGAGATGTGGAAATGAAGCGGAGAAGGTGATGGTGAAATGATAAAAGCGGAATTATAAATGCGAAATGCGTAATTAAGAATAATCCCGTGGATGCCAAGCGTCTGCGGGATTTTTATTCATAACCTATAAATCCAACAAAAAAATATCATTCTGTTGTTGCAAATAAAAATTAGAGTTATCTTTGTCGCAAATAAAACAATTATAAACCGTTGCCTAAGTTTTGGCAAGATATAATTTTCAAAAACAAGAAATAGTAACAGTTCAAAAAATGGAGAAAGAAGAGAAAGCTGTTATGCTGAATCCGTTTTGTGACGAAGGATTCAAGAGAATTTTTGGTGATAAAATCCTGTTGATGGATTTTCTTAACTCTTTTGTAGACACAGAGGCACCTATTGTTGACCTGACGTATGAGAACAAGGAACTCGTGCCGGAAGAGAATGACAGAAGATCTATAATTTTTGACTTGTTTTGCAAGTTAGACAATGGCAAGCACGTCATTATCGAAATGCAGAACAAGAGACAAGATTACTTTGTGGAGAGAGCATTGTTTTATCTTTCAAGAGCGATCTCTATGCAAGGAGAAAAAGGAGAGGAGTGGGAGTACGGAATCAACGCAGTCATTGGAGTGTTCATAACGCATTTCAATTTGTTCGACAACAACGACAATAAGGATGTGCTTTGTGAAATGAGATTGATGAACCCAAAAACAAACAAGACGATCAGCGATAAAATACGTGGCTATTTTATACAATTGCCAAAGTTCAAGAAGTCAAACAATGGATGTGCAGACCATTTTGAGGAATGGATCTACAATCTGAAAAATATGGAGCGTATGGGAAATATAGAATTCAAAGACAAAGAGGTGTTCAAGAGGTTATGGGATCTCTCTAATTGTTCTATGCTTTCTTTTGAAGAACGCAATAAATATGAACGTAGTCTAAAAGCGTACCGTGACTATGTCAACCAAATAAGCTACGCAAAAAAAGAGGGCATGGCAGAGGGAATAGAAAAAGGAAAAGCTGAGGGAATAGCAGAGGAACGCTCAAAAAATATAAAATTGTTAAGGGAGAGTGGAATGAGTGATGAAGAGATCGCAATTCGCTTGAAAATAAATATTGAAGAGGTGAAATCTCTGTAAAATTTCTAAAATTAGTTAATGATATGAGCATGCGGTTTTGGGGTGACGTATGGCAGATCCTAAACTGTATGCTCTTGCTTTCAAAAAGAAGATATTTTTTGATTTCAGTTTGTAGGAAGGAAATGTTTTCCTCCGATGCAAAGATAAAGACTAACGTCCAAAACAATCAGCTTCTTAATAAATGTTATATTTAACATTTCGCATCCTTAATTTAGCATTTTATATAAAGATTGTCCAAAAAAATGAATATATTTGCCAAAATATTGTAAAGTGTAAAAGTAGACAAATATGAAAATAGCGCTTATAGGCTACGGTAAAATGGGCCACATGATTGAAAAAATTGCGAGAGAAAGAGGTCATGAAATCGTATCTATCATTGATATTGACAACCGTGAAGATTTGAAAAGCGACGCGTTCAAAAGTGCCGACGTCGCTATCGAATTCACTGTCCCTACAACTGCCATCGATAATATCAACGCTTGTTTCGACGCTGGTGTGCCTGTCGTTTGCGGCACCACTGGCTGGACTAAGCAGATCGATGAGGTAAAGGCTACAATGGCTAAGAAAAACGGCACTCTTTTCTGGAGCTCCAACTACTCCGTAGGTGTGAATATTTTCATGGCTGTCAACAAATATCTGGCTAAGATCATGAACGGATTCTCTCAATATAATGTTGAGATGACGGAGGTTCACCATATCCATAAGCTTGACGCTCCAAGCGGCACAGCAATCACTCTTGCTGAAGGCATTATCGACAACCTCGACAGAAAGAGCGGATGGTCAAAAGAGGTGGAGAATTCTTCTTCGGATATCGCGATCAAGTCAATCCGTGAAGGTGAGGTGCCAGGAATCCACACTATCCGATACGAGTCGGGTGTCGATTCAATTGAGATCACTCACGACGCAAAAAGCCGTGAGGGATTCGCATTAGGTGCTGTCCTTGCCGCTGAGTTCACAGCTGGAAAGAAGGGCTTCTACACTACAGAAGATATGTTTAAATTCTAATTGGAATAGATGTTTGGGTTAGGATCATCAAATAAAGTTTTGGCGTCTTCAAAAAAGAAGGACGACTATATCGGAAAGAAAACAGGCACTCTGGCTGAACGTTTCAAGGATACTGAAAAGGGTGACTATATAAAGTTCGGAATCCTTGCCGTGATTGTGATATTGTTCACAATATGGACGGGCAATCCTCTGTCGCTTCTTTTCTTGCTTTTCTTCCTTGATGTCTATGTCACTCGCTATGTGGCATGGGATTGGTGGAAGAAGTCGGAGAATCCGATTGTAAAGACGGTAGGAAGCTGGGTAGACGCGATCATTTTTGCTTTGGTCGTTGTCTATTTCATCAACCTCTACTTATTCCAAAACTATGTGATTCCATCGTCGTCATTGGAGAAATCATTGTTGGTGGGCGACTATCTTTTTGTCAGCAAGTGCAATTATGGTCCACGTTCGCCGATGACTCCGCTTTCATTCCCGTTGGCACAGCATACGCTTCCGATTTTCAACTGCAAATCGTATGTTGAGAATCCACAGTGGGAATACAAACGTTTGGCCGGATTCGAGGATGTGAAGCTATACGACATCGTGGTGTTCAACTTCCCTGCCGGCGATACCGTCGCTATGAAAGTGCAGAACCCTGACTATTACACACTTACGTCTACTTACGGACGCGACAAAGTGTGGAACGACAAGGAAACATTTGGAGAGATAGTTTGGAGACCAGTGGACAGACGTGAGAATTATGTGAAAAGATGTGTAGGTCTGCCAGGAGACAACCTGTTGATCTCAGACAGAAACCTGTATATCAACGGACAGTTGGTTGAGGCTCCCGAACATATCCAGTTCAACTACTTTGTTGAGACAACCAATGCGTTCACCGAAAAAACATTCCAGTCGCTTGGAGTCAGCAAGTCTGACTACGAATACTCGATGGTGTCGACAGACTGGAAACGAATGTTGCAGTATCAGCCAAACGGAGATGGCACCTACAACTTCGTCTACAAATTGCCTTTGACCGCTGCAATGAAAAGCCAGCTGGAGAAGCGTAACGACGTGGTGAGCATCAAGCTTGAGGACGAAAGATTCGGAGGCCGCACATATCCGCAGACAAAAGCGGACAACCAATGGACTCGAGACAACTACGGACCGATTCATATTCCAGCCAAGGGAGAAACTGTCGACCTTAACGCTGACAATATTGATTTGTATGCCCAAATAATCAGAAATTATGAGGGTAATAAACTAGAATACTCTGGCGACAACATAAAAATAAATGGAGAAGCCGCCAGCAAATACACATTCAAAATGGACTACTACTGGATGATGGGAGACAACAGACATAACTCTGCCGATTCCAGATATTGGGGATTCGTTCCAGAAGACCATATCGTAGGAAAACCAATTTTCATCTGGCTTTCTCTAGATGACGACAAAGAAGGGTTCTTCAACAGACTCCGTACAGAGCGAATCTTCAAACGTATCCATAATGATTGATATGTAGAGACACTACTGTTCCAATGTAGGTCGACATGAAAAAAAGATCGGCCGAAAATGTGAATGACACGCACGTCCATGCGTCTCTACGAGAATTTTAATTGTATAATTGATAAAACACACTAAGACCATGAACATAAAACACATTATCACATTGATTATAGCGATGGTGTTGTCGGCAGGGAACATCATTTCGCAGGTCTCGTATGTGGACACGCCCGTGTTCAAGGTTGGAGAAAAAGCGACTTACGGTGTCTATTTCAATCTTGGATTCATTTCGATGAAGGCTGGAAAGGTGAATTTTGAAGTTGGAGAGGCTGTAGTCAGAGGAGAAGACTGCTATAAACTTACGGTAGATGGCTACACCCAGGGAATGTTTGAGAGATTCTATGTGGTGAGGGACACATTCACGTCTTACATCAGCAAGAAGACTCTTCTACCTGTCTACTATCACGATGGCAAACATGAAGACAGCTATTGGAGCTATTCCACTTATCTTTATACAGACAATGGAAAAAACGACAGCTTGCATGTGAATTTCGAATACATCAAGAGGAAAGGCACTTCCAGAACTGAGTTTAACATCAGCAAGAAGGCATGCGATTTGGTGGCCACTTGCTACAAGATCCGTAATTTAGACGTAGCGTCAATGTCGAGAGGAGACGTTGCCGCATTCTCACTTCTGTTTGAAGATATCGTCTATGAGCTCGGATTGAAGTTTACAGGAAAAGAGACCGTCAAACTAAAAGACGGAAGCAAATATAAGACATCAGTATTCGTACCTACCCTTATCAAGGGAGATCTGTTCAAGAACGACGAGGATTTGAAAGTCTACGTGGCTGACGACGACAATCATTACCCAGTGTATGTCGAGGCAAGCCTAAAGATGGGAAAAGCCGTAGCGTCTCTAGAAAGCATCACAGGGACAAAATACGAATTGTCGGGCAAAAAGAAGAAGTGATAATGTTGCCAATCATGAGAAACACACTAGACAATCAACACGCAAATAAGGATTTAATATAGGATGGCGAAAATATTAGTAGTTGACGACGAGAGGAGTATCCGAAATTCAATGAAGGAAGTTCTTGAATTTGAAGGACACGTGGTGACTCTCGCAGAAGACGGAGAAACTGGATTGAAGGAGGCTGAAAAAGAGCAGTTCGACCTTGTGTTTTCTGACATCAAGATGCCGAAGATGGATGGAATCGAACTACTAGCCAAAATGCGTCAGTTGCAGCCGTCTACAAAAATGATTTTGATTTCAGGACACGGCACTATTGAGACTGCCGTACAATGTATGAGAAACGGAGCCTTCGACTTCATTGAGAAGCCGATGAACCTTAATCGTCTGCTTCAGGCGGTGAAAGAGGCGATGTCGAGCAACAGCACAGAAAGTAGCAATCTTCGTGCCGCCATTTCAAACGGTGTGAAAAAAGCAACTGGTGGTGTGGTGGACGACCGTGAGATGGTGGGTCAGAGCGAACAGATCAACCATCTGCGAGCGTTGATCGACAGAGTGGCACCGACAGACGCCAGAATTCTCATCACAGGAGAGAACGGAACTGGTAAGGAGGTCGTTGCTCATCAGATATACGCCAGAAGTGCCAGGGCAAACAAACCATTCATTGAGGTGAACTGCGCGGCTATTCCGTCGGAACTGATTGAGAGCGAACTTTTCGGACATGAGAAGGGAGCATTCACGTCGGCATTGAAGCAGAGAATAGGCAAATTCGAACAAGCGGACGGAGGCACACTATTCCTCGACGAGATAGGCGATATGAGTCTTGCCGCACAAACAAAAGTGTTGCGAGTGCTTCAGGAAGGCGTGCTGACAAGAGTGGGCGGAGACAAAGCGATAAAAGTAGACGTGAGAGTGATTGCAGCTACCAATAAGAATCTCAAGCAGGAGATTGAGAAGGGAAACTTCAGGGAAGATCTCTATCATCGTTTGAGCGTCATTCCTTTGTGTGTGCCGCCATTGAGAGAGAGAAAAGATGACATACCTTTGCTTGTGGAATACTTCATCAACAAGTATGACTCGGCTACAGGCCAGAAACACAAGTTTGAGAAAGGCGCGATGACACATCTGCAGTCGTTTGAGTGGAACGGAAATATCCGAGAATTGAAGAACGTGGTGGAGCGACTCGCCATCTTGTGTAACGATGCGATTACAGAAGAAGACGTGAAGAACTACGCAAGGCCAGTCTTTTTATAGCAAAAAACGGCGGTAAATAGGTGTTGTTTGACACTTTCACGTTGTTTTTATGCCTATTTCTGGTGCTAATGAGCATAAAGTTTTTATATTTGTATGCCCGAAATTGGATTTATAATCTTGAAATTGGGTTTAATTTAGGAAATTTAAAATTAATATAATTAAACATGGATTTTGGACATTTTGACGATGCGAACCGTGAGTTCGTCATCACCAATCCCGCAACCCCATTCCCTTGGATCAACTACCTTGGAAATGAGGACTTTTTTGGTTTGATCTCAAACACAGGCGGTGGTTATAATTTCTACAAGGACGCTAAGTTCCGTCGTATCACACGTTACCGTTACAATGGAGTCCCTATGGACAACGGCGGTCGTTACTTCTACATCAACGACAATGGTACAGTGTGGAATCCAGGATGGAAGCCTTGCAAGACTCCGCTTGATTCATACGAGTGCCGCCATGGTATGAACTACACTCGCATCACTGGTTCAAAGAACGGTATCGAGGCATCAGTATTGTTCTTCGTTCCATTAAAGACATGGGCTGAGGTTCAGAAGGTAACTCTAAAGAATACAACTACTTATACAAAGAAGATCAAACTATTCTCTTTCGCTGAGTGGTGTTTGTGGAACGCAGCTACAGATATGGAGAACTTCCAGCGTAACTGGTCTACAGGAGAGGTTGAGATCGACGGTAGCGTCATCTACCACAAGACAGAGTATAAAGAGCGTCGTGATCACTACGCATATTACGCAGTGACAAATGCGAAAATCGACGGTTATGATACAGACCGTGAGTCGTTCATCGGTCTTTACAATGAGTTCGCTGATCCACAGTGTGTAATGGCAGGAAAGCCAGGCAACTCATTGGCACACGGTTGGTCGCCAATTGCGTCTCACTACATCGAGGTTGAGCTTAAGCCAGGTGAGAGCAAAGACTACATTTTCGTTCTAGGATATGTTGAGAACAAGCTAGAGGAGAAATTCTGCAAGGAGGACATCGCACGCAAGAAGAGCGGAGAGTTGATTTCTTCTCAGGATTCAGACGTCACACTAGTAAATAAGACAAAGGCAAAAGAGCTTATCAAGCGTTTCTCTACAGTGGCTGCTGTCGACGCTGCATTTGCGGAGTTGGCCAACATGTGGGATATCTTGCTTGACAAGTATGTTGTTAAGTCGGATGACGACAAGCTTAACCGTATGGTTAACATCTGGAGCCAGTACCAGTGTATGATCACATTCAACTTCTCTCGTTCAGCTTCATTCTTCGAGAGTGGTGTTGGTCGTGGTATGGGATTCCGTGACTCTAACCAGGACTTGGTTGGATTCGTTCACCAGATTCCATCACGTGCCCGCGAGCGTATAATTGACATCGCGTCTACACAGTTCCCAGACGGAGGATGCTACCACCAGTATCAGCCACTTACAAAGCACGGTAACAACGACATCGGTGGTGGATTCAACGATGACCCATGCTGGTTGATCTTCGGTACAGTAGCATACGTTAAGGAGTCTGGCGACTTCTCTATCCTTAAGGAGCCAGTTCCATTCGACAACAAGCCAGGAACAGAGGTTTCATTGTTTGAGCACTTGAAGATTTCATTCAACCACGTTGTAAATAATCTTGGACCTCACATGTTGCCACTAATCGGTCGTGCTGACTGGAACGACTGTTTGAACTTGAACTGTTTCTCTTGGGATCCAAACGAGTCATTCCAGACAACAGAGAACAATTCGGTAGGTTCAAAGGCAGAGTCTCTAATGATCGCAGGTTTGTTCGTAGTGACAGGAAAGGATTATGTAGAGCTATGTAGAGAGATCGGAGAGACAGCAGAGGCAGAGCGTGCACAGAAGTGCATCGATTCAATGATCGAGGCTGTTAAGAAGCACGGTTGGGATGGCGAATGGTATCTACGTGCATACGACTTCTATGGAAACAAGATCGGATCTAAGGAGTGTGAGGAAGGAAAGATCTTCATCGAGTCACAAGGATTCTGTACAATGGCAGGTATCGGACTTGAGGAAGGTATGGTCGACAAGGCTATCGACTCATGTAAGAAGTATCTTGACTGTGAGCACGGTATGGTACTTAACAACCCTGCATTCACAACATACCATGTTGAGATGGGTGAGATTTCTTCATATCCTGCAGGATACAAGGAGAACGCAGGTATCTTCTGTCACAACAACCCATGGGTTATCATCGGTGAGACAGTAGCCGGACGTGGTAATGACGCTTGGGAGTTGTTCCGCAAGATCAGCCCAATGTACTTGAAGGATCAGGCACTTCACAAGGTAGAGCCATACGTAAACTGCCAGATGGTTGCAGGTAAGGATGCTGCTAAGCCAGGTGAGGGTAAGAACTCATGGTTGACAGGTACAGCTGCTTGGATGTGGTTGACAGTCAGCCAGTACTTGCTAGGTGTTAAGCCTTCATACAAAGGTTTGGAGATCAATCCATGTCTACCAGCAGACATGAAGGGATACACAGTTAACCGTAAGTTCCGTGATGCAGATTACGTCATCAAGGTGACTAACTCAGGAGCACAGAAGGGTGTTAAGAAGTTGATCGTTAACGGTAAGGAAATTGCCGGCAACATCGTTCCTATGCAGCCAGCTGGTTCTAAGACTGTTGTTGAAGTAGAGATGTAATACATCTTCATAAAAGACAAGGGGAGTCTTAGGCTCCCCTTGTTCCTATTTAAGTCATTCATAAAAGGGAGTAATATGAGAAGACTGATATTCGCATTGGCAATGTTAACTGCCTCATTGATGTCATGTAGCGTGCAGACGGCAGAGAAAAAAGCATCCGCAGTAGCGGTCGACACCACGCCTCCATTGAAAAGATATGGTGCGTTGCAAGTAAAAGGATTGCAACTATGTGACAAAGAAGGAAATCCTGTTCAGTTGGCAGGATTAAGCACTATGGGCTACCAATGGTATGGTCAGTGCTATACAAAAGAGTCTATCACTAAGATGGTGAAAGACTGGCATATTAGTGTACTTCGTTTAGCGATGTACGTAGAAGAGGGAGGATACAACTACAAGCCCGAGATCAGAGAGGAGATGTGTAATCTTATAGATATCTGTGAGGAACTTGGAATTTATTGTATTATGGATTGGCATATTCTTACACCAGGCAACCCTCTAGATCCACGATATTCGAAAGCTGAGGATTTCTTCAAATATATGGCAAAGCGTAATGCAAATAAGCAGAACGTGTTGTATGAGATATGTAATGAGCCAAACGGTTCGACTGTAACATGGGACACAATCGCTGTTTATGCCAACAAAATCATTCCGGTCATTCATGCGGCATACGATAGTGTAGGAGCACCGCATCCTATCATTGTTGTCGGCACACCTCAGTGGTGCCAGTTGGTGGATGCCCCAATTAAAGAGGGTAGATATCAAGGTAACGGAAAAGATTTGGATGCATATCTGCCAGACCGTGACGCCCGTTTGAAGTACGATAATATAATGTATGCTTTCCATTTTTACGCAGCGTCTCACAACGAAGGATTTGAGAAAGACGGAAAGCCACACTATTATGATATGTACTCATATTTATATGACGTTCTTGGCCGTCTTCCTGTGTTCTGTACAGAATTTGGATGTGTGGAAGCATGGGGCGGTGGCGACGAAGATTTCGACCGCACAGACAAATGGTTGCACATGTTGTCGGGAAACAATGCAGGAAAACAAACAGTCAGCTTCTGCAATTGGAGTTTCTGCGACAAGGAAGAGACTGCATCCATTCTACAGCCAGGCTCGTGCAAAGCTAATGAATGGGATCGAAGAACACCGTCAGGAGAGTATTTGAAAAGAGTGTTGAGCGTTATCAACTGGGGAGCGCAAGACACAACGGTGTTGAAGAGAACTAACATTTATATTAAAAAGTAAAATAAGTAATAAATATAAAATACCTAAAACACAATTTATTATGGCTTTAATTGACCAAAACAATCACAAGCTATCCATATTGGAGAAATGCGCGTATGGAGCAGGTGATATGGCATGCAATCTCTTCTGGGGATTGATTTGTATTGCTTCTGCATTTTACACTGAGTATTTCGGCTTGGAGGCTGGAGTAGTTGCAACAATGATGTTGGTAGTTGCATGTATTGATATTGCGTTCGACGTAGTTATTGGTGCAGTCGCAGATAGACACAAGACTAAGTGGGGACGTTTCCGTCCTTGGATTCTTTTTGGTGTTGTTCCATTCTGTATCATTGGCGTTGTCACATTCACAACTCCAGAGTTTGACACAACAGCAAAGACAGTATATGCTTACATTACCTTCCTATTGATGCGTTTGATGTATTCAGTTGTAAATGTACCTTACGGTGCGTTGATGGGTGTGATGAGCGCGGATTCAGATGAACGTGACAAGGTATCTGCATTCCGTAATATCGGAGCACAGATCGGTTGTATGGTCAGCTACGGTTTCGTGTTCACAATCGTACGTTTTATCATGGATTCCATGAATGTTAACGGACAGAAAGCATTCTCAACAACAGCTCTTATTTACGCTACAGCAGCATTCATTCTTTTGATGATCACATTCTTGTTCACAAGAGAGCGTGTGGAGCCAGCAGCTCAGGAGCAGTCTAATTTGTCACAGGACCTTAAGGATTTGGGAGCAAACAAGCCTTGGATCATGTTGACAATTGCAAACATATCAATGTTGTTCTTTGTATTCGTACACAATGGTTTGATCGCATACTATGCTAAATACTATCTTGCTGATAGCTATGATACAGTTAACGACGTTGCGGTATTTAACGCAACATTGTTCGGATTCCAGCTTAACTGGGAGACAATTTCGACAATTCTGTTGAGTATGGGTTCTATCCTAACTATCATCGGTACTATGCTTATCCGTCCAATCGCATCTAAGTTTGGTAAGAAACCAACATGGATTGGATGCTTCGTGTTGGCATCAGTATGCTCAATCATGTTGTTGTTCATCGACCGTACAAACATCGGTATGGTTTTGTTGTTCAACCTTTTATTCTCTTTGACAATCGGACCTTCAGGCTACATGGTATGGAGTATGTATGCCGACGTTGCAGATAACGCAGAGGTTGAGACAGGACGTCGTGCTACTGGTTTGATCTACTCTTCTGCCACAATGGCTCAGAAACTTGGTCAGGCTGTTGCAAACTCACTTCCAATCTATTGTTTGGCTGCAGTTGGTTTTGTCGCAAACACACAGCTTTCTGCTGAGACAATCGACTCTATCAAGACAATATACACTCTTGCACCAGTAGTTGGTGGTGTAGTTGGTATCATTGCATTGTGTTTCTACACAATCGACGAGGATAAGGTAAAATCAAACTCAGAGAAACTTGCTCAGATGAAGGCAAACAATGGTTCTGATGTCGCTGCTCAATAACGACATTGATTTAATAGACATATTAGGAGACGCGAGAAATTGCGTCTCCTTTTTTTTCTTTTTATCCGTAAATGGTTTTATCCGATAAGGTTTTTAAAGAGATTTTTGCGTATTTTCCCTTAATTCGTCTATTTTTTAAGATTTTTTAGCATTTTTTAGCAATATCATAAAACATCATAATGTTGTTTTTGTGTATTTTTGTTTTGCGAAATATAAAACAGGTTGTTCATGTTTATTTGTGTTTTGCGAAATATAAAATAGTTTGTATATGAAACGACTTTATGGCATATTAATAGCATTCCTTATCAGTTTCAATTTCACAAGCTGTATGGAATCAACCTTGGAAGCCAATGCTTTCAAGGCTTTACGTCCTGCCATTAAAGATCCTTCCAGTTACAAACTAATTTCAATTGAAGCGGTAGACTCCCTTACCGAATATGACAATATCTATAATGCAATTCAACAGCACGTACATATGCAAGAGATGACATTGTCGTTGATTGATGATGAGTTTCAAAGTGCTGAGGGCAAAGCTGATATATCTGATGAACTGAAAAAGATAGATCAGTACTTTATTGATATCAGGACTGATAGTGCTTTAATCTCCTTTTTGGATAGGAAACTTGGAGTGGCAAGCAAAATGCGCGTTTGTGCCATCAAATATGCTTATCGTTTCCGTTATCTCAATGATGCAGGAATGATGTCTCCAGGAATGTTTTATTTCTGGGCAAAACCAGATGACACAGTGATTCAGATGACAGAAAAAGAGGAAAATCTTGATCCCGCTCCAGTGTCAATTCCTGGATATGAGGAATTGATGGATGAAGCAATACAAATGGCTATATTGAAGAAGGATTCAATCGAAGCAAGTTTTGAAAATTGAATGTAAGATTTGATTCCATCTCTAAAAAAACGCTATATCACTGCAAGACACAACCAAACCTAAACCAACGTCGGCAAACTACATTCTAAAATCAGAGACTTTCAGCAAAAATTGGAATATTCTGCAATGTATACGTTTTGTTTATGAGAATCAGGGTTCATTAACCAATTCTCCAAAATTAAATGACGAACCCTCATACTTGTAAACATGAAAAGATTATTTTTGTAGGCAAATATATCTGCAAAAGAATCTATAGAGCAACGTTAGAAACAATTATTACATAATAAACATGAAGATTAAAAAAGGAAAACGATTGATCGCTGGTCTGGCTTTTATAAGCTTGACTATAGCGCAATCAGACGTGGTGGCAGCCAACTGTTACGACACATCAGTTTACATTAAAACAGAAATCAACTCAGGTAATCCATCGTATCCATTTCCTCAGTTCTTGGAATACAAAGAGGGTAAAACTCTTGCAAAATATAATGCGGAGGGTGTGACTCATGCTGATATGGAAAAGACAATGCGTGAGGCTTATCAGATAATGAGTCACCGTTGTAGGTATGAAGATACCCTTTGTGGAGTGCCGTACATTACATTTAATAATTTTAAGAAGCATGAAGGTCTGGATCATGGAGGTGTCGAATTCTGTACGGAGGGTGATGGCTATATGCTATTGGCATCAGCTATTTTTGCCGACCAACCCACATTTAACGGACTGTGGATGTGGATACACGATAACAGAATACCTAAAGCAACACGATATTCAGATGGAAAAATACTATTCCCTGATTACGAATTTAGTCCAGGGTTGGCTAGTTGTTATGCAAATGGCGAAATTGAAACAAATACTACTTATGGCTCCGCCACAGATGGAGATGAAGACATTGCATTGGCACTTTTGATCGCCTACAAGCAGTGGGGAGACACCATGATGCAAAATGGCAAACCAGTGACTGATTTCAATGGAAATCTTATTTCCTACAAACAGATGGCGAAGGATTATCTTTCAGCATTTGTTGATACTTTTATGTATACATCCATTATGGGCGATGGAACAAAATATAAAGGAGGGCACTCCAGTGGAAATATTGGAATCGATGGATATGTAACCATGGGAAACAAAGGAGGAGAAATAACGACATGGAGATCAACGCAAAAAGATTATCCTGACATTACACCTTACACTATTTGGGGTAATTATAATGGATTCTTTGATTATATGGCTCCAGCCTATTATCATGAGTTTGCCAAGTGGCTTGAAGAGGAAGGAGAAGGAACAGACTGGCAAATCAATCAGTATAAGCGAGGAGAGGCTTCTTCAGATTGGTTGATGGGCGAGGCTTACAAACAAGGGCTAATCCCTTCAATCGGTCAATTTTATTTCGACGAAGATGAGACTAAAGTGATCTTTAAAAATTTTAGTGAGGGCGAAGATTTCCGAGCTGCATGGCGTACTATCCTGAATTATTTATGGCATGGCAATCCCAAAACGACATGGAATCCAACGACTCATCAAATCGATTCTGTTGGAAATACATTCCAGTATGACATGGCTGTCCGTTATGCGGAATTTATGAAAAGACCCAAAATAGACTCAAAAGGAAACGATTGTGGAAAACTTGGACCAAGTCCAGATCCTAATAGTTTGAACTGGTTTGGCCCAACCCAAATAAAGATGTGTTATAACATGGATGGCACGACGGGTCCTTACTTTGCAAATTATGCTTTAGGATGCACTGCACCTTCTGTGGTGGCTTTAGGAGATGAAGAATTATTAGGTGACATCTACCGTGAATGCGAACTAAGATGGGATGCTATTTGTTTTGAAAATGATATGACTGACGATGAACGTAATCTCAATGCCACTGCAAAGTATTTCCATGGTTGGTTCCGTACCTTAGGTATGTTGGTGACATCTGGAAATCTTGCCGCACCGGCAGATATGAAACCAAGCGCCAATATCAAGGTGTATATGTCTGTTGATAAGACTTTCGCTTACAAAGGTGACAGCATAACTTATGGTGTCCAACTTCGTAACTATGGTTCTGCAGACGCAATAGATGCTGTTGTCACAACCAAATTGGATTCCGACTATGAATTTGTCAGTGCGACAAAGGGTGGCTCATATAATGCGGCAAACCATTCCATCACATGGAATATCAGCAATATCCCTGGCTTTAAGACTGGAGAATTAGAAGCGACGATGGACAGTGTCTCTTTCGTGGTGAAGGTGAAGAATACAGAACATAATAAAGTAGGCTTGACAAGTACAGTAAGCGGATCCAATTTTGAAAATTGGGAGAGCAATGCCTACCCTAACAACGCCACTTATACTATGGAGCGAAACGAAGTGGATATCCTCGACAATCCTCTTACTCTTGTAAAGAATCTTGATACTACTGATGTCTCTGTGAATGACACTGTTGAATGCACTATAAAAATAGCGAGCAATGAGGTAGAATGGCTAAACGGAGGACGTGATAATGTACGTCTATCATACGGAAACTACCTTCCTCAAGATATTTATAATTATAATTTTTACCAATTCTTCCGATTCTGGCATGATGCTTCTGAAGCCTATATCAATATGGGCAACTACCGTGTGTCATACTATCTAAAAGACACGTATGGATTGGCTTCCGATAGTGTCTCAAATGGTATTACGTGTAAATTCGATAATGAATTTGATGCAAAAAAATATGGCTTTGTCGAAGAAGGAAAAGGAATGGAGTTTACGATCGAAGATATTCCTGCTGGAGAAGATGAAAATGGGATGTGGGACAAACGTATTATTATGAAATTTCCAAATATCCTTAGTGCCACTACATCTCACATAGAAAATGGACTTAATTCAAAATATTTGATACATAAAGGAGTATGGGCGTCTGGCTTTTATAGAACCTTAATACAAATGAACCCGAGAACTATTTCAGAAAATCTGCTAGAAAATGCTATGACTAAAATTATGGCTGACGACTGGTCTTATTCAGATAGTATTATGATTATGGCAAAATATCTTGATCCCCAAGGTGAGAAATTCACTCCAATCACTCCAGGATGGTATAATGAAGATAAATTAGGAGAAGACATCACTAATTATGCTCGCCATACTTGTGATGACGACGTGGAAGGCTTCGACCGTGTCGTTGTAGAAGAGTGGGATGGCTATACATGGCGTAGAATTCAGGGTAGAGGTCCAGTTAGTGGAGAGAAGTTTAATAATCTGGTTTTGACTGACCAATTGCCTAAGGGTCTTGAATTTATCAGTCAATCAGACGAAAGTGGACTTTCTATTAAGGAGGAAAACGGAAAACTTAGCGTGAAGATTCCTGAATACAGAACAGGAAAAGATATCGTGCTTAAGTATCTTTGCAGGGTTGTGGAGAACTCTGGTTCTAATGTGATTGAGACCGGATCAGCAAGTCTGGTGGCAAACAATAGCACTATAGAATCTAACGCACCAAAATTGACTGTGCTCATTACAGATGTCAACAATGTTAAGGTTGACCAAAATGAATTGGTTGATGTTTATAATGCCAACGGTGCTCTTTTGAGAAGACAGGTAGAATACAAGGATGCTTTGATTGGACTTCAGCCAGGTGTTTACATGGTAAATGGTGTCAAGACTATTGTGAAGTAATTTCAAAGTTCACAAACAATAATAAAGGCATGCCGATAAAGCATGCCTTTATTGTTTTATTCTGTTTATAGTTGATTAGATCACCTCTATGCCTTGCTTTTTACAAAGTTCAAGACCAATGCCTCCTAGTTTGAACTTCTGGATCTTGCCCGAACCAGTCAGAGGGAACTGATCGATGAAGAAAACATATTTAGGTATCTTGAATCTGGCAATCTTACCCTTGCAGTAATCCACCACGTCTTCTTCCTTGATGTCCGCACCGTCGTGCTTGATAATAAACGCTCCTACCTGCTCGCCATATTTCTTGCTTGGAATACCAGCCACCTGGACATCTCTGATGCCCGGCATACTCAATAGATACTCCTCTATCTCGCGTGGGTAGATATTCTCTCCTCCACGAATAATCATATCTTTAATACGTCCGGTGATACGATAGTAGCCATCTTCATCCTTGATACCAAGGTCGCCAGAATGAAGGAATCCGTTGGCGTCGATTGTCTCTCTCGTCGCCTCATCATTTTTATAATATCCCTTCATCAGGTTGTAGCCTCGGCAGCACATTTCTCCCTGCTCTCCTACTCCACACTCTTTTTCTGTCTCAGGATTAATCACCTTTACCTCCACTTCTGGATAATCCACACCTACGGTTGTGCAACGCTTTTCGAATGTGTCTCTAATATTTGTATGCGACATTCCCGGAGACGTCTCTGTAAGTCCATAAACGGATGTCATAGTCATGAACATCTCCTTCTCCACGCGTTTCATAAGCTCCACAGGGCAAAGGGCTCCTGCCATGATTCCGGTACGTAGGCTTGTGAGGTCGAACATGCTGAACATGGGATGATTGAGCTCTGCTATAAACATTGTAGGGACTCCATATAGCACCGTGCAACGCTCTTTATGTACAGACGCTAAAACAATCAACGGATCAAACTTCTCCACCATCACCATTGTGGCTCCGTGAGTAAGGCACGCCATTGTGGCTAACACCACTCCAAAACAGTGGAACAGAGGTACACAAGTGCAGAGTTTGTCGTTCTGAGTAAACTCCATCTGTTCTCCTGTAGCAAAACCGTTGTTGGTGATATTGTGATGAGTCAGCATAACTCCCTTTGGAAAACCTGTCGTACCTGAAGTATACTGCATGTTGACAACATCATGGCACTTCACATTTGAGCGGGCTGCATTCAATTCGTCGTCAGAAGACATCTCACCCAAAAGCATCAATTCCTGGGTGCTATACATTCCACGATGTTTTTCATAGCCTATATACACCACCGTCTTCAACAGAGGGAATTTATCACTCTTAATATGACCTCTCTGCGACGTTTTAAGCTCAGGCAACATTGTGTATGTCATATCTACGAAGTCTGACTCCCAAGTGCCATCAATTATAAACAATGCGTTTAGATCCGCATTCTGACAAAGATATTCAAGTTCGTTCTGCTTGTAGTTAGTGTTGACAGTGACTGCAATGGCTCCAATCTTGGCACACGCATAAAGAATAATCAGCCAGTCGGGGACATTTGTCGCCCAGATGCCGACGTGGTGACCGGGTTTAATTCCTACTGCCAACATTCCTTTTGCCATATTGTTAACGCGAGTGTCAGTCTCTTTCCATGTCAATCGGAAATCTCTGTCGGAGTAGACGATGCATTCCCTGTCTGGAGTCTCATTAGCCCATTTCTCCAGCCAGTCGGCAATCGTATTGTCAGAAAGTATAGATGGTGCCATAATATTAATCGATTGGTGAGTATAACACTGCTAACAATTTCACTGAGCCCCCATTTTTAGCCTTAACGCAGTGTGAAACAACAGAGTCGAAATATAGGCTGTCTCCTTTTTCCAAAGAATAAGTTTGGTTGCCGTAAACTACCTCTGCACTACCCTCAAGCACATATATTAATTCTTCACCTTCGTGGCTCGACATTGTTTTATTGTCATTGCCCTTTATATCTACAATGAACGGATTAATGCTGCAATTGTTCTTTCCATGAGTCAATGAGCTGTAATTCACAAAATCTGGATGCGAAGCCTTTCCATTGCTGAAATTTGTGGAATTATGCACTTCACCTGCTTTTGTAAACACGGGTCCGGAAATGTTGTCCACCTCCAATAATGTGTCAACACGCAAGCCCAACGCCCTCGATATTTTTATGATGACAGCTGATGATGGCGTTTCGTCTCCTTTTTCGATCGCGGAAATCACCTCTATACCAACACCACTTCGCTCAGCCAATTCATCTATGCTCAGATTTTTCTGTTCTCTGAACTGTTTGATTTTATCGTTAATTAACCCCATGTTGTAATATATCTTGTCTTAAAAACGAATATGTTTGTTCAAATTTTCGCTTTTTTGACATTGTTCTGTTTTTCTTTTCAATTCTTCATTTTTTCATCTTCCGATGACATTACAAACTTACTTTTTAGGATTTATAAAAAAAGCATTTGGACAATTTTTTTGAGGGGTAGAGAGACCATTTTTTCGATTTTTTTTGATGCGTTGCACACATCATTTTTTTGTGTGCAAGAAATCATTGCACATTTATTCGATGTTTGTGCGGTTTTCAATTTTTCGCCTGTTTTGTGCAAATTTTCTCCGTTGCACATTTCAAATTAAAATGAGCGAAGTAAAGGACAAAATGCAGTTTTGCACTCAAATACTGCTGCCGGCAACTGTTGTGTGCAACAACAATAAAGGAGACGACAAAACTGCCGTCTCCTTTATTCAATATTCGGTCAACAAAATTACTTTCCGAAATATCTGTTGTATAGTCCGCGGAATCCCTGTCCGTGACGAGCCTCATCCTTGGCCATCTCATGCACTGTGTCGTGGATAGCGTCAAGATTCTGAGCCTTTGCGTTCTTTGCGATACGGAACTTGTCTTCACAAGCGCCAGCCTCAGCATTCATTCTCTTCTCAAGATTTGTCTTTGTGTCCCAAACAACATCGCCAAGAAGCTCTGCAAATTTAGCCGCATGCTCTGCCTCCTCTAATGCAAAACGCTTGAAAGCCTCAGCAATTTCTGGATAGCCCTCACGATCAGCCTGACGACTCATTGCCAAATACATACCAACCTCTGTGCACTCCCCATTGAAATGAGCGTTAAGGTCTTTGATCATCTCTGGATCACAACCCTTTGCGACTCCCAACTCATGCTCAGTCGCATAGTTGACCTCTGCACTCTCGTCAAGCTCCTTGAACTTGCTTGCTGGAACCTTACACTGTGGGCATCTTTCTGGTGCACTGTCACCCTCGTGGACGTATCCACATACTGTACAAATGAACTTTGCCATAAATAATTTGTTTTAGTTTTGTTTTGTTTGTTTTCCTTATTGCGGAGGTTGGTGCACTACTTATGCAATCCGCAGTTATAATTTCTAATTTTATTTAAGCCAACACCTCTTTTGCCAATGCAACAAGGCTGTCTTCCTGTTCTGCTTTCAATGCTGACTTGATTGTCACCACCGTGTCACAGATTTTAATCTCTTTCATCGACTCGAGCGCTGCCTTCATTAATTTGCCAGACATTGGTGCCCAAGTGCCGTTTTCGATAATTCCTACTGTACGTTTCTGATAGTTCTTGCTCTTCAAATGCGAAAGGAAGCTCTCCATTGGTGGAAAGAGTCCACCATCGTAAGTAGGTGCGGCAATAATCATTTTGCCATATCTGAATGCGTCTTCTATCACTTCTGCTTCGTCATCACGGCTAAGGTCGCTCACCACAACTTTCTTCGCCCCCTGTTCCTCCAGAATTGACGCAATTTTTTCTGCGGCTTTTCTTGTGTTGCCATGGATTGACGCGAATGCTACCAACACTCCTTCACTCTCTACACCGTATGAGCTCCATGTGTTGTAAAGGTCGAGATAGTATCCAAGATTCTCTTTCAACACAGGTCCGTGAAGTGGAGCTATCGTCTTGATATCAAGAGCGGCAGCTTTCTTCAACAACGACTGCACCTGCACTCCATATTTGCCACAGATGTTGAAATAGTAGCGTCTTGCCTCACATGCCCAATCGCCATCGTATTTTGATATTGCTCCAAACTTTCCGAATGCGTCGGCAGCAAACAACACTTTCTCACTGCTTTCGTATGCCACCATCACTTCTGGCCAATGTACCATAGGAGCGCATACAAATGTCAAATTGTGCTCTCCAAGGCTCAACGACTCACCGTCTTTCACCTCTACTTTTCTGCCTTCAAGATTGACATCGAAGAATTGTGCCATATAGGTGAATGTCTTTGCATTACCCACAACCTTAGCTGTTGGAAATGTCTCCATCGCCTTCATCATAGATCCAGCGTGATCTGGCTCCATATGCAGACAGACAATATAGTCAAGGCTCTTGTTTCCCAATGTCGCCTTAACATTGTTGATCCACTCGTCTGTTTTTCTTGCGTCAACAGTGTCCATGACTGCTGTCTTTTCATCAAGAATAACGTATGAGTTGTAAGACATGCCTTCTGGCACTACATATTGGCTTTCGAACAAATCTATATCCAAATCGTCTACACCAACATATTTGATTTTATCTGAAACATTCATCATAATCTATGTTTTTTTTTTATTTTTCTGTTTTTTGTCACTCCTCATAAAGAATAGAGGGTGGAAGTATAAAATAAATTGTTAATTTTCAACGTCTAAATAGCCGACAAGACTGTTTTTTTTGTAAATTCCAAGATGTAATATTCAGTTCTCAATCGAATAAATCCGACGTTGTCACAAATTTACATTGATTTTAATTCCTTACAAATTATTTCTTAGTTTTTTTGTCGCTGATAATATTTCTCTAAAACTTTTAGAAAGAGAAAAAAGGGATAAAAAACAAAGAAAAGTCAACTGTGTATATGTGTGCGCGTATTGTGTTTTTATGGTTTTCCGCCACAATATATGTTGTGTCTTACACACACATTTTCACATATCCATTACGGATATTTTATGCTCCCGGTTTTTTACTTTTCAAAACCTTGACATATAAATATATAGTGATAGCTGCGACTGGTACCTGGACCAAAAGCAACATAGTCAATGCCTCTCCACTCATATTTAATCCTCCTCAATTCTGAATTGTTGTTTCTTATTTTTCTTATCTGCGAAATATATCATCACGCACAGTATCACAAGACATAGCAACAAAGATATACGTGTGATATCGATATACATCACGTCATTGTAGACTGTGCCTTCGCTAAGAGCAGTTCCCTGCTCCACATTGTCACCCACGTTTACCACAGGAGTTGTGCCTTCTGGCAGAGCTACAGTTTTGACAGTCTCTCCACAATTGATTTCGACTGCATTGTCCGTCACTCCCGTCACCTGACCTACATAGTCAGAATAATAGTAGTCTGACACCCAAGATGAGTTGACACCTATTCCTTTATGCGTCAACTCTCCAATAATTGAAGAATTGTCGACTTCCCAACCGGACAATGATATCTGGCTCCAGTCGTCATTTTTGGGTTTGATTAGCGCAGTGATGAAGATGAGAATCATCATTACAGGAGTGACGTATCTTAGGATATATTTGAAAATGACAGGCAACTGCATTTCTGCTCCGTAGTGGATTATACGCCAACCTTTATTCAAGCCCATCACCCAAGAGAACATCACAGCCTCAATCATACCAAAGAAAAACAGTGCGAATGTGCCAGCCCAGAAATCATATTGGTCGAACACTCCTTTGTCGAAGAAGAGTACCGTCGGCAATGCGAGAAGAAACAAAATCACACCAAAGATCCATGACGCTTTCTTTTGGCTCCATTTATAATTGTCAGTAAAAAATGAAACCATCGGTGTTGAGATGGCTAGCGACGACGTTACAGCCGAGAAGAAAAGCAGTCCGAAGAAGGCAAATCCAGCCAATGCGGAAAGCACTGGACCCCACTGGGCAAACAAGTATGGCAATGTCTTGAATCCAAGACTGAATCCTCCAGACTGAGTCATCTCAAGGACTGCGGGCACTCCAAAATATCCCACTGCAATCGGGAATATGATAGCACTACCGAGAACCACCTCTGTAAACTCATTGGTGAATCCGGCAGTGAGCGAGTTCAACACAATATCATCATGCTTCTTGATATACGACGCATAACATTGTATACAACCCATTCCAAGCGACATAGTGAAGAACACCTGACCGCCGGCGGCAAGCCATACCTTAGGATTAGTCAGAGAATCAAACTGCGGATTCCACAGATAGTTGAATCCATCCATGCTTCCAAACGTAGCCCCCGCGTCGCCTTTATCGAGAGTGTAGGCTCTCACTACAAGGAATATTCCGAAAAGCAACAACATCGGCATAGCCACTTTCGCAACCTTCTCAATTCCGTCTTTGATGCCTTTGGCAAGAATCCAAACATTGAATATTACGCACACTATGAAGCAGATCATTGTGTCGTGAGGAAGGAATGAAGTGGAGACGCCAAGATCGAGATATTTGCCGAAGAAACTGGCAACCTCGCTTTCCGTCATTCCCATAAAAGTGCCGCAGACAGAGTGAATGGCATAAGATAGAGTCCAACTTTCAATGTAGACGTAGTAGGCACAGATGATTGTACTGCAGAAAATCCCCATCGAGCCAAAATATTTCCATATTGGATGACGGTGAGCTGTCTGCAGAATCATAGGTGGTGAATGATGACCTGACATTCCACCTAATTTACCAGTGCTCCATTCAATGAACAGAAGAGGCAGACCAAGTAGGAAAAACGAAATAAGATATGGGATGATGAACGCTCCACCACCATTCTGCACCGCCTGAATAGGGAAACGTAAAAAATTGCCTAAGCCGACGGCATTGCCAGCCATAGCAAGAATCAGTCCGATTCGTGAACCCCATGCTTGAGTCTGTTGATTCATTTCTGTATTTTTCTAGTGAATAAACGTTTTTTTGAAAAATTGTAGTCCACTGCAAAAATAATATTTTTGTTGGTATAAAAAAACAGCGATTTTATTTCATTATGACACAAATATTCTTTACTTTTGTAATATTAACAATACTAAAGGATAAAAAGAATAACACTAAAGGACTAAAACACGTATTGTTTCTTAGATTTCTTGGTTTTGGGGGCTTTTGAAATCTAGCGCAGTATATAATTAAGTATGTTCCAATAAAACAAAAACCTATGAAGATCACTACTTTTTTCAAAATATTTACCTTTGTTTTTCTGTCTTTAATTTCGGTTTCCTGTCAGAAAACGCGTATCCTTACTGTTTGTGGTAAAATCCCGGCAGTAGCAGGTAAGATGGTGTATGTTGATAGTATCACTTCGTCAAATCCAGTTTGTACAGATTCTGCGATGGCGGATGAGAACGGATATTTTGTGATGAAACGTAATGCAGTGAAAAGAATGTCGTTTTTCCAGTTGAGAGCAGATTCTATATCAGCAGTGTTTTGTGCGGATTCTACAGAAAAAATAGATTTTGGAGTAGGACTTCGTGGTGAATTGTTTCTTACTGGTGACGAATACGCATCTCAATTGTGTAATTTAAGTCAGCATGTGAGAGCAGCAAACAAATATATCAGCATACTAATGTCGATGGGCGACAAATGTTCTCCACAAAAGATTAAGGATCTTATTTATGCACGTGTGATGCAATATAGGGAATTGGCGGATTCGATAGTGAGAGAGAATCCCGTCTCTCCTGCGGCATATTATGCAATGAATGCAAAATTGATTTACAATATAGAGCCATACGATTTCAACGACAAAGATGATTATCGTCTACTTGCTATTGTCGCTAACGGATGGAATATGGTTCGTCCTAATAATGTCTATTCCAATCATCTGCTTGCAAAATTGGCAAACAAAGAGGCCAATAGCAGGGTTGGAGATGGACTGTTGTATTCTGAGAAAGCGACATTTGTTGATTTAAATCTTCCTGATGCCAACCACAATAAAGTTAGTCTAAATAGTATTAAAGATAAGAATGTGATTCTTCTTTTTTGGAATTTAAGAAAGATGGATAAAGAGGTTTTGGAAAGAATGGAATTGTATTATAAAACAAATCCTGATGTGGAGATCTATCATGTCAGTTTCGACAAAGATACTAAAGCGTTTGAAAAGGCAGCTTCAAAATATCCGTGGATATGTGTGAATGATGTGGAAGGGAAAAGTGCCATTACATACAATCTTGAAGTCACACCATCTGTATTCCTTTTCAACAAACAAGGAAATATTGTTGGCAAAAATATCCCATTTATAGGGTATAAATTCTAAATGTAAAATTTGAGTAGAGACGCACGGTCGTGCGTCTCATAGTGTCGTGCGTGTTGTTTGCAATTTAAATACGTGACGTAGTTGTAGTAATCATATTGTAATAAAAAAAAGCATCGGAAATCTCCGATGCTCATTTTGTTTTTATACTTTTGTTGTGCCCAAGACAGGACTCGAACCTGCACAGCCTTACGACCACTGCCACCTGAAAGCAGCGCGTCTACCATTTCGCCACTTGGGCTTGCACAAAAACAATGCGAATTTCGCAAGTTTTATAAAAAAAAACAACTTTTTTAGAATGAAAATTGCGTTTGATGGCAAAAGAGCCGTGAAAAATGGGACAGGACTTGGCAATTATAGCCGATATGTGTTGGAATCTTTGTGCAAGCATGCAGATTCCGACGATAAATTCATTGTCTATTCTCCTAAAGGAAAGATGAATGCGTGGATGCAGAGAATAGTCAACACTTTCTCATCTCAACTCTCTCTTGTGATCAACAATTCTGTTTTCGCAAGTGTGTGGCGCACATTTGGGGTGACTCAAGAAGCGGAGAATGCTGGTGCAGATATTTTTCATGGACTCAGCAATGAGTTGCCGCTCAACATAGGAAAATCCAAGATGAAAAGTGTGGTGACGATCCACGACCTTATCTTCCGCAGGATGCCGGAATGCTATAAATTCGTCGACCGCAAAATCTACGATTATAAATTCCGTAAGGCTGCAGAGAATTCTGATGTGGTGATAGCTGTGAGCGAATGTACGAAGAAAGATATAGTGGAGTTGTATGATATTGACTCTGCGAAGATTAAGGTGGTGTATCAAGGATGTGACGCCCAATTTTCAAAGAATATTGGTGAAGAAGAAAAGACTCTCGTCGCACAAAAATACGGACTTCCTAAAAGATATATATTGAATGTTGGAAGTATCGAGACGAGAAAGAATGCATTGCAGATAGTAAGGGCATTGAAGGATATAGACGATGCGGTGTCGCTTGTGATTGTTGGCAGACGCACAAAATATGCTGCCAAGATAGATGAAGTCGTGAAAAATAATGGTTTAGACGCGAGAGTGAAAATCATCTCAGGAATTGATTTCAAGGATCTGCCAGCTGTCTATGCCCAAGCGGAGGTGTTTGTTTATCCGTCGTTTTACGAAGGTTTTGGAATTCCGATTGTAGAGGCTTTGAATGTCGGAGTGCCGGTAGTGGCAGCAACAGGATCATGCTTGGAAGAGGCGGGTGGTGCCTCGTCTATCTACGTCGACCCGACAAACGACAAGGAAATGTCGGATGCTATCAATCTCGTCTTGGCAGATTCTGATTTGAGGACAAAAATGATAGCCGACGGGAAGGAATATGCCAAACGGTTTTCTGAAGAGCAATGTGCAGGAGAAATTTTTGACATTTACAAATCATTGGTATAATGAAACAGAATTTGTTTGGAATCATTAATATGACAAAAAAGAAGATATTTATATATGCGATTGCTTTGTTTTGTTTGGTTGTTTTGATTTGGATAGGAATAGCCGTTTATCGTATTGGGGATTATAAAGAGAAACTTTGGGCTCATAGAGTTAATTCTTTGGAGAAAAGGGAGGAGTTTAAAGACTGTTATCCTAATTTCGAAGTGGATATTACAATACGAGAAGACTCATTGGACGGAAGTGTCATTTTAGATGTTACACATGATGCGGATATTAGTTTTGGATTGACATTTGATGAGTTTATTCCAAATTTAGAGGAAAGTGAGAAAGTGTGGTTGGATATAAAGAACTTATCTATAGACAACAACAAAAAAGTGTTAGAAAAACTCGATTCTTTTGTTTTAGATTTCGGCTTATAAAAGGATCAGCTCATAATAGAAACCAGAGATTATAAAGCATTGGAACTGTTGGCAAAAAATAATTACTACACGTCATATTATGTGGATTTCAAGCAAATAGATGAAGAGACCATAAAGCATTTAGAAGACGTTGCTCAAACAGGATATGTAAGAGCTCTTTCTTTCCCGTCTACACAATATAGTGAGATACGGAGTCAAGTGGACAATAACGACATAGATTTCCTCACTTGGGCTCATCGTGAGACACAGATAGAATTTATGTTGAATCCATTTAATGGAAAAATGTTAGATGATAATCGTCTTAAAGTGATTCTTATTAAGACTAGAGGAAAATACCACAGATAAAATTTTTTCGTTTTCTACAGAAGGTACAGAAGAGAAGAAGGTGTACCAAAATTAACAAATTATGATACACCATCTTTAAGTTTTAACAATTATTATTAATTGAATACAACACTACCGTCGTGTACATTGTAGTAAGCTCCTACGACTTGAGTCTTGCCAGCCTCTACAAACTTTTTAACCAACTCGCGATCGTTGATTCTTTTCACCTGAGTTGCTGCATTTAGTTTGATAGCGGCGTCAAGAGAGTCGGCTTTGCCAACATACTCTTTAACGTCAGCCTGGATCATAGAAAGCAACTCGTCGATTTTGCTTTCGTCGTCAGCCTTTACCTCTCCGATTGCACCAGTCACACCGCCGCAAGACTCGTGGCCAAGCACAACAACAGTCTTGACACCAAGGTGCTCAATAGCATAGTCGACACTACCCATAACGGCATCATTGTTGACATTGTTGCCAGCAGTACGGATAACGAAGATGTCACCGATACCCTGGTCGAAGATCAACTCTACAGGCACACGTGAGTCGGAGCAAGCGACAACAGCTGCGAAAGGGTTCTGGTGAGGAGCTGTCTCTGCAAGACGCTTGTGATCATGGTGTGGAAAAACAACAGTTTCAGCTACGTAGCGAGCGTTTCCATCCTTCAAGCGGGCGATTGCTTCAGCCGGAGTCTCAACAGCTTTATCCAATGTTGACATAACGGAATCAATGGCTGCCTTACAAGAATTGTCAGCCTCATTCTTAGCTGCCTCTTTCTGAGTACAGCTGACGAAAATACCCATTGCAACAACGGCAATAGACAAGAAAAATTTTTTCATTTTGTTATTTAATAGTAGTTGATTTTGCAAAAAACGGTGCAAAATTAAATCATATTTCATTCCGTTGTTATCAAAATGTTCGATTTTATACAAAATGTCCATTACGGATTCTACAAATAAAAAGCGAGAGCACGCATCTGCATACCCTCGCTCAAATTAAATCAAAAAAGATTTTTACTTTTTCTGTATCAGTCCGATTACCCAAAGAAGGATACATGATCCAAGCACCGCTGTTATCAAGCCTCCAAGTTTGACTGGACCTAGTTCAGGAAGACTGCTAAACAAATCTCCGAACAACCAACCTCCAATCATACCACCAATGATACCAACAAAAATGTTAACCAAAATGCTGTTGGCTTTACCCATCAACTGACCGCCAAGGTAACCGGCAAGTGCTCCTAAAAGTAAATATACAATTAAATCCATTTCTTTAAAATTTTGGCTTGTTAATAATTTTTGAAAGCAAAAGAGCAAAAAAAATACAAAAATCACAATATATAGTACTGTAAAAACACTAAAAAAAGATAGAAAAAGACTATTTTTGTAGCCGAAATATGTTTAAGATGCAGATAAAACGCCTACATACATTTCTTTTGAAGGACTATTTGCTAAGTTTCTTGGCCACATTCTTCGTCTGTCTTTTCATTCTGCTTATGCAGTCACTATGGAGATACATTGACGAAATGGTAGGAAAGGGATTGGATCTTATAGTCATGGCTCAATTCTTCTACTACGCAGCGTTGACACTAGTGCCAATGGCCTTGCCACTATCAATTCTATTGTCATCTTTGATGAGTTTTGGTGGATTGGGAGAACGTTTGGAGTTGATTGCGATGAAAGCAGCTGGCATATCATTGTTTAGAATCATGAAACCGTATCTTGTTGTAATAGGAATTCTATCAATCGGTTCATTCTATTTTTCTAACGTTGTGATGCCAGATGTACAATTAAAATGGACGGTACTGCTTCGCTCCATCAAACACAAATCCCCAGATGTATCAATTCCTGTCGGCTCATTCTATACGGGTATCGACAACTACAGCATATACGTGCGTAGTAAGAATCACGACAGTAGAATGCTTTATGATATGATGATATATGACTTCACAGGCACAGCAGGCGGAGGCAGTTCAGACAACATCAGAATCGTGACTGCAGACTCTGGAATGCTAGTGTCGACAGCTGATAAAAAAGGATTCATCCTCAAGCTGCACAATGGAGAAATGTTTGAGAATATGAAGGGATCTGCGGTGCAAGTGTCGAAGAAGAACATTCCGTTCCGACGCGAGACATTTGTCTACAGAGAGCTGATTATGGACTACGACAACAACTTGAACATGGTAAGCGAAGAGTCTGTCGCAGGAAAACAGACGACAAAAAATCTAGGACAACTCACACTCACTATCGATTCACTTCAGAAAGAATCCGATAGTTTGGCAAATGCTTATTCATACAAATATGTCAACACCCTTTTCTTCGATCGTAAGATTGACAGCGGATATGTCAAAGTAAACCTTGACACAATTCCTTTGGAAAAAGCCAAGAGTTACGAGGCTATCATCAATCGTCGCTCATTGATGCAGCAGAAAGAGTCGTTTGACAGAGCGATAAACGATATGCAGGTTGTGAGAAACGAGTTGGACTATTTTGGTGAGCGTAAATACTCATCCGTAGATAAGCCGATGTGGAAACATGATATAGAGCGACATCGTAAATTTACTCTTTCGTTTGCATGCATTATCTTTTTCTTTATAGGTGCCCCATTAGGTGCGATCATCAGAAAAGGTGGTTTTGGTTTGCCAGTCGTTATTTCAATCCTGCTTTTCATAATCTACTATATTGTAGATAATACAGGATTCAAAATGGCAAGAAACGGTAGCTGGCCAGTTTGGGTAGGTACATGGTTTAGCTCCATCATGTTGTTCCCATTAGGATTGTTCCTTACTTACAAAGCTGCAATTGACGCAACATTCAATATGCCGACCGCAAAAGTGTTGGGCAAAAAAATATCCAAGTTCTTTAAGAATTTGTTTTCAAAAAGAAAAAAACAAGATGTCATTCAAGAAATCAAAATAGAAGAGAATAATGAACTATAGTATAAATACAATAGAAGAGGCACTTGAGGATTTCAAGCAAGGTAAGTTTGTGATTGTTGTGGATGATGAAGACCGTGAGAACGAGGGTGACTTCATCACTGCCGCAGAACTTATCACTCCTGAGAAGATAAATTTCATGCTACGTGAAGGTCGTGGCGTGCTATGTGCTCCGATAACTATTTCAAGAGCTAAAGAGCTTGGACTAGACCGTCAGGTGACTGACAACACATCTATTCTTGGCACTCCGTTCACAGTCACCATAGATAAACTTGAAGGCTGTACGACGGGAGTGTCTGCACACGACCGAGCAATGACAATCCTTGCTCTTGCGGATCCGTTGAGCACATCCAAAACATTCGGACGTCCAGGACACATCAATCCTCTTTATGCTCAAGACAACGGTGTGCTTGCCCGTGCAGGACACACTGAAGCTGCTGTTGACTTAGCTCGTCTTTCCGGGCTTCATCCTGTCGCTGCACTTATAGAAATCCTTAATGAAGACGGTACGATGGCTCGTATGCCTCAACTTATTGAGGTGGCTAAGAAATATGGCATGAAAATGATTGCCATCAAGGATCTGATTGCTTACAGAAGGAAGAAAGAGTGTGTCGTGGAGACGGGAGAAAAGGTAGAGATGCCTACCCTATATGGCGACTTCAAATTGATCCCTTTCCGTCAGAAATCAAACGGGTTGGAGCACATTGCCCTAATCAAGGGCGAATGGAAACCAGATGAGCCTATCTTGGTCCGAGTCCACTCTTCTTGCGCTACCGGAGACATCTTCGGATCACGCCGCTGCGACTGTGGAGAGCAACTACAGAAAGCGATGCAGATGGTGGAGAAAGAGGGCAAAGGAGTCATATTATATATGAATCAGGAAGGCCGTGGCATCGGATTGATGAACAAGATCAAGGCCTACAAACTTCAGGAGGAAGGCTTGGACACTGTAGATGCCAACATACATCTTGGATTCAAACCAGATGAGAGAGAATACGGAGTCGGAGCCGAAATTCTGCAGATTCTCGGAGTCAAGAAGATGCGTCTGCTTACAAACAATCCTGTCAAACGTATCGGATTGGAGAGCTACGGACTCGAAATTGTGGAGAACGTACCTATCGAGGTAGAGCCAAACAAATACAACCGTTTCTATATAGAGACAAAGAAAAACCGTATGGGTCACACCATTAAAAAAGCGTAAACAAAGAACCTTTATATAATATTGTGAATTATGAATTTAAACATGCTATTACAAATTCCAGAAACAGTTGCTGTAAACAACGTGGAGGAGCCTGCAAATCAGAGCATCAGTCTGATTGACACTGCAATGAAGGGTGGTTGGATTATGATTCCGTTGCTACTTCTTAGCATCGTCGCAATCTATATTTTCTTCGAGCGTCTAACTGTTATCAGAGCTGCGTCGAAATACGACAAAAGTTTCATGGACAAAATCAAAGACTATATCCAGGAGGGAAAGATTGACGCGGCCTTGAATCTATGCCGCAACAATAACACTCCATGCGCAAGAATGATAGAGAAGGGAATCCAGCGTCTCGGCCGTCCAATGTCGGATGTGTCTGTCGCTGTTGAAAACGTAGGAAACCTTGAAGTGTCGAAACTTGAGAATGGTCTTTCATACCTTGCCACAATTTCGGGTGGTGCACCAATGATCGGATTCTTGGGTACTGTAGCCGGAATGATTGAGGCTTTCTTCCAGATGTCTAATGCAGGCAACAATATCGACGTGTCGTCGTTGGCTGGTGGTATCTACACAGCTATGGTGACAACTCTCGGAGGTTTGTTCGTAGGTATTATCGCATACTTCGCATACAACTATTTGACAACACTTGTCGACAAAGTGGTGCGTGATATGGAAGCACGTTCACTTGAGTTTATGGATATTTTGAATGAGCCTGCCAACTAAATAACGGAATGCTATGGCTTTAAAACGTAGAAATAAAGCAGAGGCAAGTTTCAGCATGTCATCGATGACGGATATCATCTTCTTGTTGTTGATATTCTTCATGTTGACATCATCGGTGGTGCATCCCAACGCCATCAAGCTGATGTTGCCACAGAGCAATTCGCAGACGGCAGCCAAACCGTTGACGCGAGTTACTATAGATAAGGAATTGAACCACTATGTGGCATTTGGAAACGAGACAGAGCGTCCGATACAGCTGGAGGAGATCGAAGGCTACCTGAAAAAGATCGAGTTGGCTGAGCCAGACATGTATGTCGCCCTATATGCAGACGAGAGTGTGCCTCATGGTGAAGTGGTGAAAATATTGGACATCGCGAACAAGAACAAGTTCAAACTTGTGATTGCTACGCGTCCGATGAAGAAATAGTCATAAGAAAAACGAGAGTGTATGGATAGACAAAAGCTTAAATCCTGGGCCAAAGCAAACGGTGCAACGGGGACGGTGGTTTTCCATGCTGTCATTTTATTGGTGCTTATCTTCGGCTGCATGACGTCGCAGATGGACACTACAGAGGAGGGTTTGGCAGTGTCTCTCGGTGCTGACGATTTTGGTGGCAGTGATCTCTTTGAACCGACTCCAGCCAGCGAGATAGAAGGGCAGATGGCAGAGGCGTCTCCGGCTGCGGATCCGTCAACTGCTCCTGAAGCCTATCAGACTCAGGATATAGAAGAATCTGTGGCTATGCCTAAGGCCGACGAGGAGAAAAAGAAAGAGGAGGCTAAGAAAAAAGAGGCTGACGCTCAACGCAAGAAGAAACAGGCTGAGGAGGCTGAACGCAAACGTAGAGAGGCTGAGAAACGTGCTCAAATTGAGAAAGAGAATAAGCAGAAAGCTGAAATTGGAAACCGCTTGAAGAATGTCTTCGGACAGGGAGGAAACGGTGGTGTCGGAAATGACAACTCGTCTACAGGCAAAGGTGACGGCACTTCGACAGGAAGCCAAGGCAAGTCGACAGGAGATCCAAACAATGCACCGTCGCAAGGACACGCAAAGACAGGATCCAACAACTCATGGTCGCTTGACGGACGCTCAATCCGAGGCACGATGGCGACACCGACTTATACGGATCAGGAAGAGGGTACTATCGTCGTCAGAATAATGGTGAACGAGAACGGAGATGTGATCAACGCAGATATCGCACCAGGTACGGATATCACGTCAAAGCGCCTTCATAATGCTGCACTCGCTGCGGCAAAAAAGACAAAGTTTAATGCTATACCGACGAAGAAAAACCAAAGCGGTACCATTACTTACAAATTTGAATTAAGATAAAATGAAGAAAGTATATGTTTTTTTGGCTGACGGTTTCGAAGAGACTGAAGCCATATTCCCAATCGATTTGCTTATAAGAGCAGGGGCGACAGTTGAGAAAGTCAGCGTTACAGGAAAGAAAGAGGTCACAGGTTCACACAACATAACTGTGATTGCAGACAGTGTGTTCGCCGACAACAGCTACGACGATGCTGACATGTTGTTCTTGCCAGGAGGTCCAGGTCATAAGACATTATTAGAGCATGCAGATTTGATAGAGTTGGTGAAAAAAGCCAACGAAGAGAAAAAATGGTTGGCGGCAATCTGTGCGGCACCTATGATCTATGGTTCCCTTGGTCTGCTTGACGGCAAGGCTGCAACTTGTTTCCCGGGCTATGAGCAGTATTTGAAGGGAGCAGTGACGACCGGTGCACCATATGAAATCTCAGGCAATTTTGTCACAGGAAGAAGTGCAGGGACAGCGAGAGAATTTGCATTGGCAATGGTAGAGGCATTGTTTGGAAAAGACGCATCGAAAGAGGTTTCAAAGGCAGTTGTGTCGTAAAAATCACGTGCAAACTAAGACTGAATATTTAAGAAATATCAACTTTTCTGAAGTTTTTCCCCTAATAAGAGAGGTTAGTCTTAAAATATTCATATATTTAGCTGCAAAATATAAAAAAAACATTAATCATGAAAATCTGTACATATATTTCGGCTTTCGCACTTTCAACATTGATGTGCTGTTGCACTGGTTCAAATAAAGAGGTTGCCACTCCAGTAGAGGAATCTGTAGATTCGACAGAAAGTTCAGCTCCTGCCGCTGAGTTTGTGCCAGTGGAAAACCTTAATGCAGAGTGCTACGTAGACAAATTGTCGTATGCAGTCTGTATAGATTGCGACGTACTCGACCAGTTCCGTACGATGTCTATTTATGGTCCAGAGAAGAAAGTAAATGAAAAAATGCCCGTTGTGTTGTTCATTGAAGGAGATGTAAAAGATATGCCTTCATTCGAATGGCCTCGTGTGTTTATAGACTTGGGATACAAGGTTTGTATTCCAAAATGCTCAAACATCAAAGCAGACCGCAACAACGACAAGACCATCAAAACATTCCGTACAGCGTTGAATGACGTGAATGATGCCCTTACTACACTGAAAACAAAGGCCGACAAATATGGAATAGACACAACAAAAATATTCTTGGCAGGCAATGCTTCAGGTGCTTATTTGGCATCGTCTTATATCTATACTTATGTGTCGGGAACAGAACCCCTTTCAAAAGAAGGAATCAGAGGTGTGATTTCCATCTCTACCTCGAATGCACTGAATTTTAATGAGTTTGAGAAGAATTTTGACAGTAGCATTAAGAGCCTGATTTTCCATGGCACTGCTGCTGGACAGAATGCAGAACCTTTGAATTCGAAGCAGTTGGCATCACAGCTTGGAGAATTGGCTGAATTTGTTGAGGTGGAGGGAGCAAACGAGTTTCCGACTCCAGAGTACACAAAAGCTGTAAAAGACAAGTGTAGAGAATTCTTGAAAGAGCACACAGCGAACTAATCGCAAATATGTTAGAAGTAGGTAAAAAAAACATATTAGAAATATCAGAGGTCAGAGCCGACGGCTATATCCTTAAGGATATGGTCGACGGTGACACTCTTTTTATGCGCAGGCTGGAATTACCAGATGGTGCGGAAGTCGGACAGCAGGTGGAGGTATTCATTTTTATGAATGCAAAGCGTGAGATGGTTCCGACCACGATGATGCCGTATATAATGCCAGGCGAATTCGGTTATCTTTTTGTTGACGAGGTCTCAAAAGCGGGAGCATTGCTCGACTGGGGATTATCTCGCCCACTCTTTTTGCCATCACGAGAGATGACCACACGTATGCGTGTTGACAGAAGCTACTTAGTATATGTCTACTACGATTTGGTGACACGTCAGATTATTGCAACAAGCAGAATAGATCAGTATCTCAACGTCTCTCCAGCAAAATATGAGTTTAACGACGAGGTTGATATACTGATAGCGTCCCGTCATGAGCGTGGCTATAAAGTGATTGTCAACAACGCTCACTGGGGAATGATATACCAGAGCGAAATATTCCAGGAGATTGAGATTGGAGCATTATATACAGGATATGTGAAGAATGTCCGTGAAGACGGAAAGATTGACATCTCTTTGCAGCCACTTGGTTTCAAGGTGACTGATGATTTGTCGGAGATAATAATGGATGAATTGCATAAGAACAACGGTATATTGAGAGTGTCCGACAGATCAGACGCAGGATTGATTGCCGAAATGTTTGGATGCAGCAAGAAGAGCTTCAAAAAATCCATCGGAGTGTTGTTCAAGCAACGTCTGATCGAAATACACGAAGATTACATCTGTCTTGTGTAAAAAATAGGAGGAAGAATATGAGTAGTATCTTGATAAAAGGTGTGTCGCTTAATGGCAAAGCCACCGATATTTTGATAAAAGGCAACCGTTTCAGCAGAATTGCTCCAAGCATCACTGAAAACGCGGACCAGGAGATAGACGGCAAAGGTTTTGCGATAATTCCTCCGTTCTACAATGGACACTGCCATGCGGCAATGACATTGTTGCGCAGTTACGCAGACGATCTGCCACTTTTCACATGGCTTAACGACCATATATGGCCAGTGGAAGACCAGATGGTGGAGGAAGACATCTACGTCGGCACTAAGCTTGCCCTATTGGAGATGATCAAATCCGGCACCGTCTTCTTCAACGACATGTACGGCATGGTGGAAGAGAGCATCAAGGCGTGTGAGGAGATGGGAGTGCGTGCCCAGATAGGAATTTCGTTGATGGACAGAATGGGAGAGGAATCTTTAAACGGACGATTCGCATTCCTGCATTCATATAAAAGTACAGAATTGGTGAAACTTGCTGTCGCTCCACATGCTCCTTATACAGTGTCGAAAGAGTTGTTTGAGAGATGCGTGAAGGAGGCAGACAAAGCAGGTGTGATGATTCACACACATTTGTCGGAGACTGCGAAAGAGGTGGCCGACTGCAAGGCGGAGCATGGAATGTCGCCAGTGGAGTGGCTCGACAGTCTTGGAGTGCTGACCGGCAAAACAGCCTTGGCCCATGTGGTCCATACATCAGACAGTGATGCGGATATACTTGCCAAACGTCAATGTGTGATTGTATCGAACCCTACGTCAAATATGAAACTTGCAAGTGGTGCGTTCCACACTACACAACACCGTTCACGCGGTTCAAGAGTGGTGCTTGGCACAGACGGAGTGTCGTCGAACAATAATCTTGACATGATGCAGGAGATGAAATTCTTCGCATTGCTCGCAAAACTTACAGAAGATGCAGAATCGGCTCCAGCAGACTATGTTTTCGACATGGCTACAAGAGCAGGAGCAGAAGCATTCGGTATCGACGCAGGAGTTATCGCAGAAGGCAAATTGGCAGACGCGGTGCTTGTCGACATGAGCAACGAGAGACTTGTCCCAGACTACAATTTGATTTCCAACCTTGTCTATTCGGCAGACAGCAGATGTATCGACACTGTGATCTGTAATGGACGTGTGGTGATGCGTTCAGGCGCCGTGCCAGGAGAAGACAAGATTATTGAGGATGCACACAGAGTTTGCGCAAGATTCAAGGCAATGAAGAAATAAGACAAAATATTTCAACACAATATGATATTATTTTTCAAAAAAGAGGATGCCGGCTTGATAGCAGTCGGTGTTTCGTCGAAATTGAGTGAGGAAGATATTAAGAAACTCACTTGGGCATTTAGCGGTGCCAAATACATGGAGTGTGAGAGCATCAACGGATGGTTCGTTGGTCCACGTCGTGAGATGATCACTCCTTGGAGTACGAATGCGGTGGAAATCACTCAGAACATGGGAATTTCAGGCATTGAGAGAATTGAGGAGTATTTTGTGGCTTCAGGAGAGAACGCAGAGCATGACCCAATGCTACAGCGTATCTACAACGGCTTGAACCAGGATATCTTCACTATCTCAAAGACTCCAGATCCAATTGTCTATATCGACGATATTGAAGAATACAACAAACAGGAGGGTCTTGCTCTTAACCCACAGGAAATCGAGTATTTGAAGAGCGTAAGTGCAAAAATCGGAAGAAAACTTACAGATAGCGAGGTGTTCGGATTCTCACAGGTGAATTCAGAGCACTGCCGTCATAAGATATTCGGCGGAAAGTTCATCATCGATGGCAAAGAGATGGAGAGCTCACTTTTCGCCATGATCAAGAAGACATCAGAGACTAACCCTAACAAGTTGGTTTCAGCATATAAGGATAACGTTGCGTTCAACGCCGGACCTGAAATCGAGCAGTTCGCACCAAAGTCGGGTGACAAGCCAGACTATTTTGAGGTGAAGAAGATTCAGTCTGTCATCTCGTTGAAGGCAGAGACACACAACTTCCCTACAACAGTAGAGCCATTCAACGGTGCTGCGACAGGTTCAGGTGGAGAAATCCGTGACCGTCTCGGCGGTGGAAAGGCAAGTTTGCCAATCGCCGGTACTGCCGTCTACATGACTTCTTACCCACGTACAGAGAGTGGAAGATCATGGGAGCAGGCTATGAAAGAGAGAAATTGGCTTTACCAGACTCCAGAGCAGATTTTGATCAAGGCATCTAATGGTGCGAGTGATTTCGGAAACAAGTTCGGTCAGCCTCTAATCTGTGGTTCACTTATGACATTCGAGCATGAGGAGAACGACAAGAAGTTTGCTTTTGACAAAGTGATCATGCTTGCCGGAGGTGTAGGTTTCGCTAAGATGAAGGATGCTCAGAAGGGTCATGCAGAGCCAGGTGAGAAGGTTGTAGTGATGGGTGGAGACAACTACCGCATCGGTATGGGTGGTGGTGCCGTTTCTTCGGTTGAGACAGGCCAGTACTCAAATGCAATCGAGCTTAATGCAGTGCAGCGTGCAAACGCAGAGATGCAGAAGCGTGTTTCTAATGTGATCAGAACACTTGCTGAAAGCGATTCAAATCCTATCGTGTCTATCCACGACCACGGTGCTGGTGGACACTTGAACTGTTTGTCGGAGCTTGTCGAGGAGACGGGAGGAAAGATAGATATGGATGCTCTTCCGATTGGCGACGTCACTCTTTCTGCAAAAGAGATTATTGGTAATGAGAGTCAGGAGCGTATGGGTCTTTTGGTTCATGAGAAGGATATCGCTCTAATCAAGAAGATCGCTGATCGTGAGCGTGCACCAATGTATGTGGTAGGAGAGACAACAGGAGACAACAAATTCGTATTCGAAAAGAGGAATGGTGAGAAGCCAATCGACTTGGAGATGAAGGATATGATCGGTAACCCTCCTCGCACAGTCATTACAGACAACTCAGTAGAGGAACACTATACAGACGCAGTTGTCAATGTAAGCAAGGTAGACGAGTATATCAATAATGTACTGCAGCTTGAGAGTGTGGCATGTAAGGATTGGTTGACTAACAAGGTTGACCGTTCTGTGACTGGTAAGGTTGCACGTCAGCAGACATGTGGAGAGATTCAGTTGCCATTGGCAGACCTTGGAGCTGTAGCTTTGGACTACCGTGGAAAGGCAGGTATCGCAACGTCTATCGGACATGCTCCTATCGCAGCTCTTGCTGATCCAGAAGCAGGATCTGTACTTGCAATCGCAGAGGCATTGACAAACATCGTGTTCGCTCCTCTTGCAGAGGGATTGGACAGCGTTTCGTTGAGTGCAAACTGGATGTGGCCATGTAAGAATCCAGGTGAGGATGCAAGATTGTATAAGGCAGTCAACGCTGCAAGTGATTTCGCATGTTCACTAGGCATAAATATCCCAACAGGAAAAGACTCATTGTCGATGACTCAAAAGTATGGCAATGAGAAAGTATATTCTCCAGGAACAGTGATCATTTCTGCCGGAGCAGAGGTTTCAGACGTAAGAGGCATCGTCACTCCTGTTATTGCTAACGTGCCAGGATCGGCAGTCTACTATATTGATTTCTCATTCGACAGTTTGAAACTTGGAGGATCTGCATTGTTCGCATCATTGAACAAGGTAGGAAGCGAGGTGCCTTGCGTCACAGACACAGAATACTTCATGGATGCATTCAATACTGTTCAGGAGATGCTAAAGGCAGGCATCGTACTTGCCGGACACGATATTTCAGACGGTGGTATGCTGACAGCTCTTCTTGAAATGTGTTTCGCTAATTCAGAGGGTGGTTTGAATGTGGATTTGAATGGTGTAGGCGACGATGTATTGAAGGTGTTGTTCGCAGAGAATCCAGGAGTCTTGGTACAGGTTTCAGACTGTGCATTGGCAGAGAAGATGATGAAGGAGGCAGGTGTCGGATTCGCTAAGATCGCGACACCAATTGAGGATAGAGTTGTAAGAGTAGCCAAAGATAAGTTTAAGCACGACTTCCAGATCGATCAGCTTCGCGACGTTTGGTATAAGTCGTCTTACTTGCTTGATAGAAAGCAGAGTGGAGAGGTTTGCGCTAAGAAGCGTTATGAGAATTATAAGAACCAGCCGTTGAGATTCAAGTTCAACGCTGATTTCTCAGGTAAACTTTCTAAACTTGGCATCACAGCCGACCGCACAGCTCCGTCAGGAATCAAGGCTGCCATCATCCGTGAGAAGGGTACAAATGGAGACCGTGAGATGGCATACTCAATGTATTTGGCTGGCTTCGACGTGAAGGATGTCCACATGACTGATTTGGCATCTGGCAGAGAGACGTTGGATGATGTCAACTTGATTGTCTTCTGTGGTGGATTCTCCAACTCAGACGTTCTTGGATCAGCTAAGGGTTGGGCAGGAGGATTCCTATACAATGAGAAAGCAAAGGCTGCTCTCGACCGCTACTACGCTCGTCCTGACACACTTTCTCTTGGTGTCTGCAACGGATGCCAGCTTATGGTTGAGCTTGGACTTGTATATCCAAACCACGAGCAGAAGCCACGGATGCTTCACAACGATTCGCACAAGTTTGAGTCATCATTCGTGGCGTTGACAATTCCGCAGAATGATTCAGTGATGTTCAAGTCGCTTTCTGGCTCTAACCTTGGTATCTGGGTGGCACACGGAGAAGGTAAATTCGATCTTCCATACGCAGAGAGCGAATACAAGATCGTAGGTAAGTACGTATACGATGGTTATCCAGCCAACCCTAACGGATCTAAGTATGCTACAGCAGCTATCTGCTCGGCAGACGGTCGTCACTTGGCTATGATGCCACACTTGGAGCGTGCAATCTTCCCTTGGCAGTGGGCATACTACCCATTGAACAGAAAGGCAACTGATGAGGTGACTCCTTGGATCGAGGCATTCATCAATGCAAGAAAATGGGTTGAGCAAAACAAGAAGTAAGAATAACCATTGTGGTTTAGCTATAAGAAAAGGAAGGTTTCGGCCTTCCTTTTTTTGTTTATGTTTTTTCTGATGGATATGCTATATGAAGGATTATGACTGAAAAGGCTTATTTTATTGATGCCCAGTGAATAGTGTATCGTAATCTCAGAAATTATTCATGCCTCAGTGCCTCACGGTATAGCCCACGCTGCAATCTTTTCATCATAGGATAAAACAGTACGTATGACACCACAGCGCAAACGATAGCACATGTGATGGCGACGGCGATGTCTAATCCGGCGTCGAATGCATCTTTGGAAATAGACAGACCTAATATTCTCGACGCTTGCTTGAACAGGTTTAGTAGGAAGACTCTCACAATAAGTTTTTGAGCCATTTTTTTTATGAATGTAGACACTGCCATACCAAGCAGAGACGTCATTGTTCGAGATATGATTTTATCGTTTTTTACCTTGTTGCCCAGAGAAATCAAGACATTTCCATCCACTTTTTTGTCTGCGTGTGTTTCGCTTTTCGGATTGCCATAAATGAAAATCAGTTTTTGTGTCAGGATGAACACCACTATTTGGAATTGAATGAAGTCGATGGCACAGGCTGTGTACATTGGCCAACCTGTCTGTGGAATAGCAAGCAGAAAAGAGATTGCGGAGACGATCACGCAATGGAATATGATGGCATTGTTGGATGCTTCTTTCACGTCGTTCTTCGGCAGAACGTTGATAGGGGAGCAATTGTCGAATGGACGGTTGAATATACGTTTAAGGTATGAGTCTCTGTCGACCACAGCAAATGGCAGACGAAGGCCAGTGAGCAACACACTGTCCCATATCGCGGTCAATTTTTGAATTATGTCATTTATCTGGGCTCGGACGCTCATTCCATATAATAATAGTAGAGACGTCGCAATGCGGCGTCTCTACATAAATTATCGCCAATAAAATTGTTATCTGCCTGAGTACATGCTGTCGTAGTACTTCTCGTATTCACCAGAGGTGATCTTGTCCATCCACTCCTGATTCTCAAGATACCACTTGACAGTCTTCTCGATACCTTCCTCAAATTGTAGGCTTGGCTCCCAACCTAACTCTGCCTGAAGCTTGCGAGAGTCGATGGCATAGCGAGCGTCGTGTCCGGGACGGTCTGTGACGTATGTGATAAGATTCATATCCTCGCCCTCTTTTCTTCCAAGAAGACGGTCGACAGTGTTGATCACAACCTTGATGATGTCGATGTTCTTCCACTCGTTGAATCCGCCGATGTTGTATGTCTCTGCGATTTTGCCGTTGTGGAAAATCACATCGATTGCGCGTGCGTGGTCTTCAACGTAAAGCCAGTCGCGTACATTTTCTCCCTTGCCGTATACAGGCAATGGTTTGCGATGGCGGATATTGTTGATGAATAGAGGAATCAGTTTCTCTGGGAACTGGTATGGGCCATAGTTGTTGGAGCAGTTGGTCACGATAGTTGGCATGCCGTAAGTGTCGTGGAAAGCTCTTACAAAATGGTCAGACGAAGCTTTTGAAGCTGAATATGGAGAATGTGGATTGTATTTTGTAGTCTCCAAGAAGAAATCCTTGCCGTAAGCTTCGTGGTGTTTGCCTGAAGAAGCTTTTGTCGTGAAAGGAGGTTCAACGCCTTCTGGATTTGTCATCTCCAAGGCACCATACACTTCGTCAGTAGATATGTGGTAGAAACGTTTTCCTTCGTATTTTTCAGGAAGCGACTCCCAATAAAGTTTTGCTGCCTGAAGCAAAGAAAGAGTTCCCATCACGTTTGTCTTTGCAAAAGTGAAAGGATCCTTGATTGATCTGTCGACGTGGCTTTCTGCTGCCAAGTGGATAATTCCGTCGATTTTCTCATCTTGCATAAGTTTGTAAAAATCGTCGAAGTCGCATATGTCCATCTTGACAAACTTGTAGTTTGGTTTGTTTTCGATGTCTTTAAGATTTTCAAGGTTTCCGGCGTATGTCAACTTATCAAGATTGATAATGTTGTATTCAGGATATTTGTTTACGAACAAACGGACTACGTGCGAACCGATAAATCCCGCACCTCCTGTAATGACAATGTTTCTTTTTGAATTCATACTATTCAAGTGTATAATTTTTGCAAAGATATGTAAAAATGATGAATGAGAAATGTTTGATGCAAAAAAAGAGACGATGCATGCACCGTCTCCTTCAAAATCTATTTTTTATTCAATTATTTCGCTACGATCAAGAAGTAGTTTTTCTTTCCGCGCTGAGCAAGAATGTATTTGCCGTTAAGAAGGGAATCAGCGTTGATTACGGCATCGTATGACGCCAATTTCTCTTTATTGATTGCAACACCACCACCTTGAACCATCTTTCTCATTTCTCCTTTGGATGCGAACACTTTTGCTTTGTCTGTAAGCAAATCTGCTGCTGCTATGCCAGCCTCGATCTCGCTCTTTGACACCTCAAACTGAGGAACACCCTCGAATACAGAAAGCAAAGTCTCCTCGTCAAGTTTCTTCAAAGAGTCTGCTGTAGCGTTTCCAAACAAGATGTTGGATGCCTCAACAGCAGCTTCGTAATCCTCACGGGAGTGAACCATTACAGTAAGTTCTTCAGCAAGTTTCTTTTGAAGTGGACGCAAGTGAGGCGCCTCAGCCTGCTCTTTCACCAATCCTTCAATCTCCTCTTTTGAAAGAGATGTGAAAATCTTGATATACTTTTCAGCATCGTCGTCAGAAACGTTTAGCCAGAACTGGTAGAATTTATATGGTGAAGTACGTTTTCTGTCAAGCCAAACGTTGCCAGATTCAGTTTTTCCGAATTTCTTTCCGTCAGCCTTAGTGATTAGAGGGCAAGTTAGAGCGTATGCCTCAGCACCGCTGATCTTACGGATCATCTCTGTTCCGGTAGTGATATTACCCCATTGGTCGGCTCCACCAAGCTGCAGCTTGCAGTTTTTAGTCTCATTCAAGTAGACGAAGTCATAACCCTGAAGAAGCTGGTAAGAGAATTCTGTGAACGACATACCGTCGGCTCCGTTCTCACCTGTGAAACGACGTTTTACAGAATCCTTGCTCATCATATAGTTGACGGTGATAAGCTTACCGATGTTGCGGATGAAATCAAGGAAAGTGAAGTTTTTCATCCAGTCATAGTTGTTGACTAATTCAGCCTTGTTTGGAGCATCGCTGTCGAAATCCAAAAATTTGGAAAGCTGAGCCTTGATGCACTCCTGATTGTGGCGAAGCATAGCCTCGTCGATAAGCACACGCTCCTGAGATTTTCCAGAAGGGTCGCCGATCATACCTGTCGCACCACCGATAAGAGCAAGCGGTTTGTGTCCGGAACGTTGGAAATGACGAAGCATCATCACACCAACTAGGTGACCGATATGTAGTGAGTCAGCAGTAGGGTCGATACCCAAGTATGCAGTTGTGACCTCTTTTTTCAACTGTTCTTCTGTGCCCGGCGTCATGTCCTGAATCATGCCGCGCCATCTTAGTTCTTCAACGAAATTCATATAATTATTTTTCTATATTCTTATAAAAGTGCACGCAAAAATAATATTTTTTAAGGAATATTAGTTGAATATCGCGTAATTAAACTAAATTTGCGGTCAGAAAAATAAAACGTAACTAATATTTCTTATGATTAATTCACAAGATATCAAGATTGGAAGCTGCGTTCGTTTGGAAGGCAAGCTTTATTTTTGTATTGATTTCCAGCATGTAAAGCCAGGTAAGGGTAATACAATCATGCGTGTTAAGCTAAAGTGTGTAACAGATGGCCGCGTATTGGAGCGTCGTTTCGACATCGGTGAGAAGTTGGAGGATGTACGCGTTGAGCGTCGCGAGCACCAGTACCTTTACAAGGAGGGAGAGGATCTAATCTTCATGAACAATGAGACATTCGAGCAGATTCCATTGAGCCCAGAATTGGTAACAGGTGTTGAGTATATGAAGGAGGGCGACACAGTAGAACTTGTTGTTGACGCTTCTACAGAGAACGTTCTTTTCGGTGAAATGCCAGTTAAGACAAAGCTTAAGGTTACTTACACAGAGCCAGGTATCAAGGGTGATACAGCAACTAACACTCTTAAGCCAGCTACTCTTGAGACAGGTGCAGAGGTACGTGTTCCTTTGTTCATCGAAGAGGGTGCAATCATTGAGATCGACACTCGTGACGGTTCATACCAGGGACGAGAGAGATAAGAGACATTTTAATGTTTGTTCTATTTTGGGCGACGAGGCATTTCCTGCTAAGTTGCCCATTTTTGTTTTGCAAACATACAGGACATGAAGAAAATAAAAATAACAGTAGTCCGTAAGGCATGTTATACGGATTTGATGGAGAAATATGAAAATCCGATGGAGCATGCCTGTGACCTCAACGAGGAACAGGTGTTCATTGCAAACGGATGGGAGAGACCGGAAGGTTTCTGCCTTAGTGCATGGGAGAGTATTTCCCCGTTCGTAATGACTCTTGCCCATGGTGGTGAGAATTTCTACGGTGGATGGATGAAGAATCCTAAGTCGGCGATGATCTCATGCAATGATGGATTTCGTCCCGTCTCTTTCTTGATTGAAACGATAGAGGAATAATAAGACGAAAACGGAGGATGAAAGACGAAAAACAATATAATAATGAATATAGGAGATAAAATACCTGCTATTCTTGGCAAGGATCAGGATGGCAATGAGATAAAGGCGGAAGATTTCCGAGGAAAGAAGTTGGTGCTCTATGCATATCCAAAAGACAACACAAGCGGATGTACTGCAGAGGCCTGCTCTTTACGTGACCACAAGGCTGAATTGTTAGCAAAAGGTTACGAAATTATCGGAGTGAGTAAGGATTCAGCAGCGTCGCATAAGAAATTCATTGAGAAGCAAGATTTGAATTTCAATCTTATCTCTGATACAGATACGACTCTGCTTCAGGCTCTTGGTGCGTGGGGAGAAAAGAAATTTATGGGAAAGACTTGTGTCGGCACTCTCCGAACTACATTTCTTGTAAATGAGGAAGGCATTGTCACTCATATATTTACTCCAAAAGAGATAAAGACCAAACAACATGCAGAGCAGATTTTGGAGGTGATTTGATATTTATAAAAAAGTGTCATTTGGCCTAAATGATATAGAAAATCTGTTCTAAATGTACAAATGAATGTCAATAAGTGTTGTGAAACAACATTTATTTGTTAGTTTTGCATCGATTAAAACGTTTTAAAAGCAATAACATGAAAAAACTTATTTTTGCTTCAGCAGCTCTTTGTGCAGCTGCTACTATCTCGGCACAGGAGGTGGTTGAGGCACAGCCACAAACTCAGGTAGAGGAGGCTCCAGTTTCAACAGCTAAAAATTTTAAGCCAGGATCTGAAAGATTTGGTGCTGAGGCTGGTCTTTCTTTAGGTAGTGGTTTTGGTTTGAACGGAGGTAATCTAAACTTCAACTTTACATTGTCTGATGAATGGATGGTTCGTTTAGGTTTTGGTGTTAATGTAGACAAGTCTGCTAATAAGGATGAGGAAGACAACAAGTCTCATGTAACTGAGTCTGCATTTAACATTAAGCCAGGTATAGTTTACTCTTTCTCTGGAACAGATCGTCTTGAGCCATACGTAGGAGCTGAATTAGTATTTGGTCTTAATTCATCATGCACTTATAGCTATTCTAAGGTAGACGGTGCAACTTACGAGAGAGAGAATAAGACAAGAACTAGCAATTTCGGTGCTAATGCAGTAACTGGTTTCAATTTCTATGTTGCAAAGGATCTTTACGTAGGTGCTGAGGTTGGTCTAGGATTTATTGTTACTCCACAATCTCACAAATTTGGAACAGATGACGAAGGAAAGGAATATGATTCAAAGGACGACAAATCAAAGTCTCATACAACTCAAATCAACCCTATTTGCACTCCATCAGTTCGTGTTGGTTGGAAGTTCTAATTAATTAGAATTTATAAATTATAAATGCGGAATGCTAAATTGTTAGCACTCCGCATTTTTTATTTCTTATTTGGCATTAACTTTGTAAGTCTTTGCTGTTTCTTCTGATATCAATAGATATATTCCTTTGTTGGATACTCTGTCAATCTCAGAAGGAATATGTCCGTCGGTGATCTCTATCCTTCTTAATAGACGGCCAACAATATCACACATTTTGTATTTTCCATTCGGTATAATGTTGTCATCTGAGATGGAAATAACGTCGGTATGAGTTGTCGACTTGAATCTTATCCAGTCGATGTTGACGTATGACCCTTCGATTAATATTTTCAGAATGTGTTTGCCCTTGTTGATCTCGCTTGTCGACGCTGTGATTGTCTGGTATGTCTCCCAATCTTTGCCCTGTGGCACTTCTATTTTATCTGTTACCGCTTTGCCATCAATGAAGAGAGAGAATCCAGACCCTTCCAAACCTGAAGCCACTCTCAACTCCAGTTCATAAGTTTCTGTGTGTGCCACGTCTACTGTGTATTCGAGCCACTCTCCCTTTGATGTCCAACCGATGGCATAGCCTCCGCCGTCTACTTCGGTGATATCCACGTCATCATTGCGATAAACAGAACCATGGTTTGCAGCGTCGTCATCTTGGAATGCAAGCCCGGCACCTCCTTCGTCGTAATTCTCTGCCTCCAATATGCCTGGAATAGCGATCACTCCGTCGTAAGGTTTTTGCTCTGGTTTTTCAAACTTGATTTCCGGATAATCTACCACTTTGTCGCTCGTCGTCAGATTCTTGAAGCCGAGTTTTGCTATCTCCGACAAGTTTTCCACCTTGCCTTTCAGCGGACATATTCTGAACTTGTGGCTATAGTCTTTCTTAGGCATAATCATCTGGTCGCCTTGTGGTTTGGCTCCCCATGAATTGACACCTCCAAGACCTTGCTGCTGCAAGTCGACGCGAAGGGTGATGTCTTTGTTGTTGCCAAGATCCCATGGATAGACAGTCTTTTCCAAATCCTCAGGTGTGTGATGCTGGGCATTCATCTCCATGTATGGTGAGCCGACCACCATCAATCCTACTCCGACTGAGTTGGTGAGCGTTGCCCAACGTACATTTGTACGCTGACCTGTTTCGCTTATCTCCATATATTTAATAGTGGTGGAGTCGACGAGCGTGTTGTATAGTCCTTCAAAAGCACTTGCGTTTCTTCCGAAGTAGTTTTCGTGAGGTCCACGGCCAAGATACGTCAGTCTTTCAAATCCGCCAGGCACAGTGATGAGCGTGCCGATGTTTGGAATCTCGTCCATACTTCCGTCCGGACTAAATGTGTATTCCACGATGATGTCTCCGCTTCCGTAGATTGTGTAACTCATATTCATTGCCGAACTTCCTGCTTCTGGGAATGAGATCTTGAAGTCGACGCGAGTCTCTTGGTCTGACACTTTTGTCACATTTGATGAGTTCACCTTTCGTTTGCTTCCTGCGTATCTCCACTCGCTGCAACGTTTTCCCATGTTGTTTCCTTTGTCGTTGTCTGTCGTGGCGCGCCAGAAGTTAGGCTCCGGACCATTCTTGATGAGCTGGATGCCGTCGCTTGAATAGTTGGTGATCATTCCGTTCTTTGTGTTGATTTCAACTGAAAAGTCGGTGCCTGTCACTTTTAGAGTTCCGTCTGACTCTGTTGTCGTCTGCTTAGGTAGAGACGCAATGTTGATTTTGGGAGAGTATCCTTCTCCTAAATTTAGTCGGATCTGATCGTGGGCAATGCTGTGTCCTGCTTTTGCCCATGTATGATTATTCTTCAGTCGGAAATCAAAATCAAGTTGGTATGAAGAGCCAGCTTTTACATATTTAGGTTTTTGGTAGTCCAAAGTGAACTCCTTTGTAGAGCGTGGATTGACATTTGTTGATGAAGCGTCGATCGCTCCACTTGCGATTTCAATTCCGTCTTCTTTCAGACTCCAGAATCCTTCCGCTATGTCGTTGATATTCGTAAAGTCAAAGCGGCTTTCGATTGTGAACTTGCCAGACGCTGCATCTTTCTCCTTCACCAGGATGTTCTGATATGCATGTTTCACTTCCCAAATTTCTGGTTGCAAAGATCTGTCGGGGAAAACGATTCCGTTAGCACAGAAATTATCGTCGTTAGGCTTGTCGCCCCACAGACCGCCATAGTTGAAGTATTCGGTGTCGCCACGTCTTAATCCTTGGTCAATAAAATCCCAGATAAATCCTCCGAAGGTGCGAGGATTGGAATAAAACGCATCCACATATTTCTGTATCTCACCCACGCTGTTGCCCATTGCATGTTCGTACTCGCAAAGCATGAATGGCTTGTTGTTATTGTTGTAAGTCGACACTCCCCATGGATCACAGTACATACAGCTCTGCACGTCGGCATTATTGTTGTCGCCCTCGTAGTGCACCGGACGGGTGTTGTCTGCTTGGTGGGCATACTCACGCATAGAAGCGAATACGTTTCCCCAGCCGGCCTCGTTTCCGAGTGACCAGATGATCACGCATGGATGGTTTTTGTCTCGTTGAATCATCGACGACATACGTTCCAGACAAGCAGGACGCCAATTGTCATCACTCTTAGGAAGCTTGTCGTTAGCTCCATGCGACTCCACATTACACTCGTCCAACACATATATTCCAAGGCTGTCGCAGATGTCGTAGATGCGGGGATCGTTAGGATAGTGGGATGTACGCAAAGCGTTGATGTTAAATTTTTTCATCAATGCCACGTCGTTGAAAATCAGTTCGGTAGACAATACACGACCATTATCTGGATCAATTTCATGACGGTTGACTCCACGTAAGATGATAGGGGAGTTGTTGACATAGAAACGTGTGATGCCTTTGGAGTCTTTTTTAAGCTCCACTTTGCGGAATCCGATTTTCGCACTCTCCACCTGCACCGTCTTTCCATTTGCATCTTTCAATGAAATGACCGCAGAATATAGGTTTGGCGACTCTGCCGACCAAAGACGAGGCGCGTCCACAGGAATTTGGAAGCTTACGGAAGCCTCTTTGTCTGGCTCGATGGAAGAGATTGTTTTGTTCTGTGGAGTAAATATCTCTTTGCCCGACTTGTCGTAAAGACCGAGCTCGACTGTAAGAGCCGACTCTGTGGTTTTGTCAAAATTGTCAACCCAGACAGTGGTGTTCAGAATTCCGTCTTTATAGTTTGACGCAAGAGTAGCGTCGATTTGGAAATCTTGAATATGAGTTTTTGGAGTGGCATAGATGTAGACGTCTCGCATTATTCCGGCAAGACGGATGAAATCCTGGTCTTCAAGCCAAGAGCCGTCGCACCAACGGAACACTTGCACAGCGATTTCGTTGTTGCCAGATAGGTTTAGTTTGTCTGTCACGTCAAATTCGTGGTCGGTGAAAGAATTTTCGCTATATCCCACAAATTTTCCGTTCACCCACACATAGTAGGCAGACTCAACACCTTCAAAATGTAGGCGTATTCGTTTGCCATCCCAGTTGGCAGGCACATTGAAAGTGCGTTTATAGTGGCCTACTGGATTGAAATTTTTTGGTGCGGCTGGTGCGGAAATATAGTCGCTGGCACTCCACGGATAGATTACATTTGAGTAGATAGGGTGGTCGTAGCCAAGAAGCTGCCATGAGCTAGGCACTTTGATATCGTCCCAACCAGAGACATCATATCCCACTTTGAAAAAATTGTCATTACGTTGAGAAGGCTTGTCGACGTGGAAAAATTTCCATGTGCCGGAAAGAGTCTGGTACCATTCTGACGATTTTCTGTTTGCCTTGATTCCCTCTTCAATAGTGGAGTAGGGCATCGACGTTGCGTGAGGCTTCAACGTGTTGACGGTGAAGGTTTTGGGATTGCCGTCCCATTCGGTCCAAGATTGTGCTGCCAATCCAAATGGAGTAAGCAAAGCGGTGACAACAGTCGCTTTGGCTAAAAAACGCATTACGCAATGCCTTTTTTCATTTGAGTAGTTGTGTTTCATGGTAGTTTAAATAATATATGACAAGGCAAACGTATAAATTCGGTTTAAGCAAATCAAATAGTTTCAAGTGTAATTTTGCCTTTGGTAACAAATGTTAAATAGTTTCATTGTAATGTTAAGGCGATGTTACAAATGCATATTGTATGTGGGAAAAATGTCTGTTTGTAAAAAATCGGTGAAAATGTAGAAAATGGTAAGTGATAAAGAGGAAAAGTCTATTTATTCAGGTCAAAAAATAAGTGATATATCCTTTAATAGAATACCCACAAGTGGCACTAAGTAGAATATCCATCTCTTTTTCCAATGGACAGACAATTTAAACATCAGTTTCATCAGTAAAAAAGTGGTTATCGGATACAATATTGTAATCCAGTCTTTGAAATAGTAATCAAAACCATATTCAGAATGTATTAAAACAATCATGCAAGTCACAATAAACCACGGGATTAATGATAAAACCATAAGACAAATATAAATCTTTTGGAGCGTGTCCGGAGTTCCTCCTAACATTTTGGAAAAGAAAGAATAGTTTTCATTTCTTGTCAGTTTTTCATTTTCCGCTTTTATCAACGTTTCTCCCATGTCGTAGTTGATGCTACATTGCAATAGGCTGCTGGACAGTATACATAATAATGAGACCATCCAACTCCAATAGCCTATCCAGCTTATTCTCAAATATATTATTTTCACTATCTTTTTATTATAGAGAGGAATGATGCGGAGTTTATATGTCGGCTCATCGCAGAGATAAATGATGATGCCTATTCCTATCGAAATGGC
>OCTW011603373.1_pt1 | contig 72695 bp, 61 predicted proteins | sample 1539671 | NCBI WGS metagenome assembly OCTW01 (sample SAMN02144230, study PRJEB22623) | gut metagenome | biome: sheep rumen | host: Ovis aries | place: New Zealand | reverse complement strand
GCGGCATGCTCTGCGCGAGGCGCGTGTTGCCGCAGGCAACTAATAACATCTCGCGCCGAGACGCATCCCCCGGAGGGTTTTTATATAATAGGGAACACAGTTTCCTATTATATAAAAAAGCTCAGACGCGCAGGTCCGAGCTTCTATATAAAGTATGTTTTTATTTTACATTTTATGGATTAAAAGGACGCCAGATCATATTTATATGAATATCATAATCCTGACCTCACCCGACAAACTCCCCTACTACCCTGAGAAACTCCTCCGGCTGGTCATAGAAACAGGTATGAGTTGCCTTTTCGATTGTTACCATCTTCTTAACCGGTGCGTCAATATTCTCAAAGCATCTTTCCAGAAGCTTTGACGGACAGATAAAATCCTCATCTCCCGTTATAAAAAGTACCGGCATATCAAAATGCATATCTGACCTGAAATCATGTGACAAAAGTGTTTTGTAGCTTCCGGAAAGCAGCTTTGGATCAGCCTTTATCATAGCCATCTTCTCTTTACCGTTAAGAAAAGGTGTCTTTCTGAGTGCTTTTACCGGAAATCTGCGTGCATCCTTTGCGATGTATTTTGCTCCCAGCATCGAAAACTTCCTTAACTGCTTCATAAAAGCCTTATCCATCTCTTTAACCCCTACCGAAGCATCCATAAAGGCATAAAGCTTCTTCATGTCACCCGGCGAGTTTTGAGCCAGTCCCTTTATCCATTCGCAGGAAACCCTCAGTCCCTCATGATAGTTTATGATCTGTCCGATACCAATATAATATGATACATTATCCGGGTGCGACATGGCATATTCGGCGCCTATGAGACTTCCCCAGGAAAAGCCCGCAAGGATCAGCCTGTCAAAATCCAATACGGTATGAAGATAAGAAATAACATCATCTATATCCTTCATATAATCTCCTACGGTACCTGTTTTTGCAATTTCGGCGGCCCTGCTTCTGTTGGCCAGAAGTGTCTTACAGCTGTTTCTCTGATCCCAGTTGACAACAGTATAGGATTTTTCCCAGCCCTCCTGAAGCACATGGCAAAGCCCGGCAACAGAGCCTCCCGGACCTCCATGCAGAAAAAGAATAACCGGATTATCCTTATTCTCTCCTCTTATCTGAATATACTGTTTTATTCCTCCGATTTCAGGATATTCATATAAGCATATTCCCTTATCACCATATTGATTTAAAATACTATCATTATTTTTACCGCTCATCCTTCTCTCCTTCCGTCGGCATCGACAGGAGATAAATATTTCTCAGCCTTGCCGCTTCTGTAACTCCCTTCCTCTGATACCTGTCAACAACCTCATACATTTCTCCGAGCATTGACGAAAAATCTTCGTCAGAAAGCCTGATCACATAATTAAAAGCAAAAAGCTTATCTCTTTCTACGTCAGCGTCCTCTCTTTTAAAATAATCATCACAGAGCCCGTAAAGCCTGAGCAGCATGGCCGTCATCATCTTCATTCCGTCCTCACCGCTCTCAGGTGCATTAACGTATATATTCTTTATCGAATAGATATTTTCTGTCTGACCTCTTACCTTATTCGTATCAACCACTTCGACAATTCCGGCTTCAAGCATCCTGTCAATCTTTCTGTAAACAGTTGCCCTCGGAATACCCTCAGCCTTTTCAAGTATTTCCGAAATTGTCATCCTTCCTCCGATCCTTATCAGCTGAATAAGAATGTTGGAGGTAGGATCAGTAAGGATTTTTATGATTTTTTCCATCTTTTACGTCCTTCCTGTCCCACTAATATCACTTTGCGAGAATAGTATATATCTCATTGATCTTACTGTCAATAAATATATGATTTCTGATTACAAAAGCCTGTATTCATGGTATGATTATCAGGTATGGTTGTCCCGGAACAACTATACAATGCAAATGATCAATAAATAAACAGATATCCAGTAAAGGAAACAGATATGGCGGAAGCACTGAATAAAGCCGGAAAGAAAATTGAAAAACATATAAAAAAGCTGATAAAAAGCAGATACTGGCTCACAGCCATGATAATGATGCTGCTCCTTATCGTATTTAATATACTCACCGTTTCGGAAGGCTTCTGCAATTTCTTCACGGCAAATATCATGCCGATCTTCCTCTTCACCTACGGAAGATTTACCGGGCTCTTCCCATTTTCTTTCGGGGAGATAATGATAATAGCCGGAATACTGTTGATCTTTACATCCATCCTCTGTGCTGTTCTTCTGATATTCCTCAGAAAAAAGAAGGGCTGCTTCAGATTCTGCAGGGTATTTTTCAAGACTTTTCTTATGATCATACTCTCTGCCGCTCTTCTCATGACCTTCAACTGCTCGATCCCTTACGGCTGTTCAGAGCTGGAAATGAAAAAGCACGCAGGAAACTACAGTATAAATGAACTGGAGCTTCTGCGTAACTATCTTACAGAAAAATGCAATGAATATGCCGCTTCGTTCCCGAGAGACAACAGCGGCCGCCTTATATACGATCCGGACACAGATAAACTTACCAAAGAAGCAAAGAGTATGATGCGTAAGCTCTCAGATGAGTTTCCGCGCCTCAGCGGCTACTATCCGGACATCAAGCCTGTATTTAATTCAACACTTATGTCTCAGAGCTATACGCTGGGAATATATTTTCCTTTTTCTCTTGAGGCCAATTATAATCCGAAAATGTATGTTATGAACTATGCGGCAACCTTCTGCCACGAGTATTCTCATCTTAAGGGATATATGCATGAGGACGAAGCAAACTTCATAGCCTATCTCGCATGTCTTCAATCAGATGACCCTTACTTCGTTTACTCCGGATATCTGAGTGTCCTCTTCTATGTAGATGACGCTTATTGGGAAAATGTTGCCGAAACTGACCAGAAACGCTACAACAAACAGCCTCAGATAAGTGATGCGGTTTATACCGACTCTGCCTATCTGACTCCCGAAGCCTGGGAGGAGGTTGAGGAGGCCGCTGTATTTGATACCGTTAAAGTAGATAAGGTTAGCGACAGCTTCACCGAAGGCTATATGGAATACTATGGTATAGAAGATGGCATGGCCAGCTACGGCCGTGTTACAGAGCTGCTGCTTCAGTACTATGACGGAAAATTGTATTAAATAAAATGAACCTCTCCCGATTGAAACTGTTTCATCGGGAGAGGTTTTAACCTTCCAAAAAATATTCCCCTTACATCGGCGAGAGCGGTTCAATAACCGGCTCATGCCACAGATCTTTTTTCCCAAAGATCTTGTCGACTCTGTACAAAAAAAACTGCGGTCCGTTACTGAAGATATAATACATCTGCTTCTTCGTCTCCAGAATATAATGCACGTCATCACATGAAAACCTTTTGATGTATGCAGACTTCACACCTTCACCAATCGGCTCCATCTTGTACTTCTTAACAGCCTGAGCAACATTCATACTATTCACACCCTCTATCCTATAGTATATGCCGGATACTTTCCACGATATACCATTCCCAACTGACATATCATGTTAATGCAAATTCTCCGGGCGAATGTTTTTTACTCATTCGCTCCATATAATTCTATGAAATTTTCCATAAATTGTCACGCTTTTTTTGTGGTATTTTCCCAAAAAAATTCAAATTTGTTAAAATTGCACAGAACTGTAATTATCAAGGCTTATTTATTTGTATTATATTTTTCCTGCTGACTTCTGATCAGTTCCTCGTCATCAAAGTAATTGATCTTCATCGCTGCTCTTACCTCAGAAAGAGTTTCTGCAGCTGCTGCTCTTGCGGCATCGGTGCCTTTTCTGAGAATCTCATATATTGCAGGGATATCCTTCTCAAGCTCCTTACGTCTTGCACGGATAGGGTCAAGCTCTCTGTTGATTATGTTAAGAAGAAGCTTCTTACACTTAACATCACCGAGACCACCGCGTCTGTAATGATCCTTCATCTCATCAAGATTCTTGTAATCCGGACAGAACTCTGCAAAATCAGAATCCTTTGCAAAGGCATCCAGATAAGTAAATACGGCATTGCCTTCAACCTTGCCCGGATCTGATATCTGAATATGATCAGGATCGGTGAACATACTCATAACCTTCTGCTTAACTTCATCAGGTGTATCTGAAAGATAGATGCAGTTGCCGAGAGACTTGCTCATCTTGGCCTTGCCATCAGTGCCCGGAAGTCTTGAGCAGACTGAATTCTGAGGAATGAGTGCCTGAGGCTCAACAAGAACCTCACCATAGGTTGAGTTGAACTTACGAACTATCTCACGTGCCTGCTCGATCATCGGAAGCTGGTCCTCTCCTACAGGAACAACGGTTGCTTTAAATGCAGTTATATCAGAGGTCTGGCTTACCGGATAAGTAAAGAAACCTGCCGGGATACTTGCCTCAAAGTTTCTCATCTGTATCTCCGCCTTAACGGTAGGATTTCTTTCAAGTCTTGAAACCGTAACAAGATTCATATAATAAAAGGTCAGCTCGGTAAGCTCGGTAACAGCTGACTGGATAAATATATTTGCCTTAGCCGGATCAAGTCCGCATGACAGATAGTCAAGCGCAACCTCTATGATATTGTCTCTGATCTTTCCGGGATTATCAAAGTTATCTGTAAGTGCCTGTGCATCGGCGATCATAATAAATATCTTATCAAATTCACCGCTGTTCTGAAGCTCAACACGTCTTCTGAGAGAACCAACGTAATGACCGAGGTGAAGTCTTCCTGTCGGTCTGTCTCCTGTTAATATGATCTTGCTCATTTTATGTAAACCTCCGTATTATTTAACATCTGTTTTACTGTTTTTCATACTTCCTTATATTAGTTTTTAAAGCAGAAAAAGTCAACAAAAAACAAAGTGTCTCAGTCTGTATTTTAATGATATATACAATCTACACTGTCGTTTACACTGTCTGTTTAACCCGAAATGATCATACTGCTTCTTGTGAAAAACTCTCACATGGATTATATTATAAGTTGAAGGTTTTATTATCATGATTATGTTTCAGCATGATCCGGTTTTAACATGACATGGTTTCGATCACTGTCAGATCATCTCATGATCCGGATCTGATAAACAACAGAAAACATTAATTAGAGTTATATATGGGAGGTGGCCTTATGAAAGAGATAAGATTCCAGTCAGCTGATGAAAAAAACACCATCCGGGCATATTACTGGATGCCGGAATATGAACCATGTGGAATCATTCAGATAGTACATGGTATGCAGGAGCATATGGGAAGATATACTGAATTCGCAGAATTCCTCACAAGTCAGGGCTTTATCGTGGTCGGTCATGACCAGCTCGGTCATGGAAGAACTGCCGTAACACCCGATCAGCTCGGCTTCATAGCGAAGGAACATCCTTCCGATATACTTGTAAGAGATATACATCGCCTGAGAAAGGGCGCCGAGAAGAAATTTCCTGGTCTCCCTTACTTTATCTTCGGCCACAGCATGGGATCATATCTTCTCAGAAAATATATCACCCATTTTGCCGAAGGTCTCTCCGGTGTCATAATCTGCGGAACCGGTAATGAAAGTGCTGCAAAAACCAAAGCCGGCCTTGCCTTTATCGCAGCCCTCACCAAAAAATATGGTATGTACCACCGAAGTGAAGCCGTTGCTGGCATGGTCTTCGCAGGTCCGTACAAAGAATTTGATCTTACAGGCGAAAACTTCGAAAACAGCTGGCTCACCAAGGACGTTACCATAGTCCAGAAATACTACGATGATACATTCTGCACAACTCCATTCACCCTTAACGGCTACAATGCTCTTCTTTCAACCGTAGCTTACGACGCCGCCGGCGCTGCATTTAAGGATGTTCCGAAGGAGCTTCCTATCCTTATCGTATCCGGTGACAGAGATCCTGTCGGCAACTTCGGCAAGGGCCCTAAGGAGGTTTATCAGAAATATGTGAAAGCCGGCGTAACCGATGTCGACATCCGGCTCTTCGAGGACGACCGCCATGAGATCCTGAACGAACTCGACCGCGACAACGTCTACGAATTCATCTACAACTGGCTCGTAAACCACCTGGCTCAGTAAACATCAAGTCAGAGTAACAATTTCAGCTATCACTTATACATAACCGCGCAGGGATATACCTAATCGGGCGTAGATAAAATACGCCCTCAGAGGTATATCCCTGCGCGGTTTATTAATCAATACATTATCGGATATAAATAATCATGCAGAACATATGCCTCTGAGAGTGTATTTCACCTACACTCGAAGGGGCATATGTTCGCATGGTTCTAATATAATATAAGCAATAAATAATTTACGACGCCTGCTCAAACTGACTGTTGTACAGCTCAGCATAGAAACCATTCTGACTAAGCAGTTCTTCATGATTTCCGGTCTCAATGATATCTCCGTCCTTCATAACAAGGATGAGATCCGCATTCTTGATAGTCGAAAGTCTGTGAGCGATAACAAAGGATGTTCTGCCCTTTGTGAGACGATCCATAGCCTTCTGAACCGCTGCCTCTGTTCTTGTATCAACTGAACTTGTAGCCTCGTCGAAGATGAGAAGAGGCGCATTTTCTATCATGGCACGAGCGATCGTAACAAGCTGTCTCTGTCCTGCCGAAAGTGATGTCTGCTCGTTAAGCACTGTATCATATCCCTTAGGGAGCGACTTTACAAAGTGAAGAAGTCCTACTCTCTTACATACCGTATCGAGTTCTTCATCAGTTACACCCTTCTTGGCATAAACAAGATTATCTCTGAGAGTTCCCTCGAAGAGCCATGAATCCTGAAGCACCATACAGAAAAGGTTATGAACATTCTCTCTCGTCATATCCTTCGTGGAAATACCATCTATAAGTATTTCTCCCGCATCAGTCTCGTAGAATCTCATAAGAAGATTTACCATGGTTGTCTTGCCGGCACCTGTAGGTCCGACTATCGCAACCTTCTGTCCGCTTTCAGCTACCGCACTGAAATCATGGATGATGGTCTTGTCCGGAAGGTATCCGAATTTGATATTCTTGAACTCAACTCTGCCCTTAACCTCTGAAGGAAGAAGCTTCACTGTCTTGTTCTTCTCATCCTCCATCTCCTCTTCCTCAAGGAATTCAAAGATTCTCTCGCTTGCCGCGAAGGTTGACTGGAAGTTTGTTGAAACCTGAGCCATCTGTGAAAGAGGCTGGGTAAAGAGTCTGATATAGATCATGAACGAAACGATCGTACCAAACTGGATTGAGCCCTTCTCAACAAGTACAGCACCGAGAACGCAGACAACTACGTAACCAAGGTTTCCGATAAAGCCCATAAGAGGCATCATAAGTCCTGAGAAGAACTGACTCTTCCATGCACTGTTGTAGAGGCCGTTATTCATACGGTCAAATTCGACTTCAGCCTTCTTCTCTCCGTTATAGCTCTTTACAACACTGTGGCCGCCATATATTTCCTCAATATGTCCGTCCAGCGCACCGAGCTGCTGCTGCTGAGCAAGGAAATATTTCTGCGAGTGCTTCATGATATTTATCATGATAATGAAGCCGATAACTGCCGCTGCAATAGCCGCAAGTGACATCAGTACATTTGTCACGAACATCATGATAAGTGCGCCGAAGAAAAGTGTTACTGATGATATAAGCTGTCCGATACCCATACTGAGCGTCTGACCGATCATATCTACATCATTTGTTACTCTCGAAAGCACATCTCCGAAGCTTGTCTTATCAAAATACCTAAGCGGTACTCTGTTGATCTTCTGGGAAATATCCTTACGCAGCTTCCATGTAACCTTCTGAGTTACCGTTATCATTATAAAGCTCTGAACATAGCTGAAAACAAAGCTGCATACATAAAGTATCACAAGTATCATACAGATACTCTTAATCTTTGAGATATTGATATTTCCGGCAAAACCCTTGGTGATCTCATTGGTTATATCGGCCATCTTATCCGGTCCGATAACCGCAATTACAGATCCTGCCACGCCAAGTATTACTGCAACTAATATTGCTGAAATATACCTGCTTATATACTCTTTTAATTTTCTGAATGCTCTCTTCGCATCCTTTGCCTTCTCGCCCGGTACTCCTCCGCCCGGAGGCCCTCCCGGGTGCCCATGAGGAGGGCCGGGTTTTCTTCTGTTAGTCTCTTCCATCCTCAAGTTCCTCCTTTGAAAGCTGTGAATATGCAATCTCCTGATATTCAGGACAATTCTTCATAAGTTCCTTATGCGTACCGATTCCGGCAATCTTACCATCATCGATAACAATTATCTTATCAGCATCCCTGATGGTTCCGATACGCTGTGCAACTATAAGCTTGGTTGCATCGCCGGTCTTCTCCTTCAGAACATTTCTCAGTATCCTGTCAGTCTTGTAATCAAGTGCTGAGAATGAATCATCGAAGATGTATATTTCCGGCTTCTTATAAACCGCACGAGCAATCGAGAGTCTCTGTCTCTGACCACCCGAAACGTTTGTACCGCCCTGCGCGATGTGCGTTTCAGTCTTATCAGGCATCGCACTGACAAATTCCTCAGCCTGTGCGATTGCAATAGCCTCATCTATTTCAGCATCAATCTTCTCGTCCCTGCCGTAAGCTACATTGGACTTTACGCTGCCTGAGAAAAGAACAGCCTTCTGAGCTATATATCCGATCTTGTCCCTGAGGTAATGAACATCATAATCCTTAACATTTACGCCATCCACCAGAACCTCGCCGGCTGTCGTATCATAAAGTCTCGGGATCAGGTTAACGAGTGAACTCTTACCGCTGGCCGTCGCACCTATAATAGCAACCGTCTCACCCTTCTCAGCCGTAAAGGATATATCATGGAGAATATCATCTCCGCCATCCGGATATCTGAAGCAGACATTCTTAAACTCGATGCTGCCGATCTTACTGCTGTCATTATCCTTCTTAGCGCCGCTGATTATCTTCACATCAGTATCCAGCACCTCATTGATTCTTCTGACCGAAACCATAACTCTCGGGAGGATGAAGGACATGATTGAGAGAAGCATGAATGACATGATAACCTGAATAGCATACTGTGAAAATACAACCATATCTGAGAAGATATCAAGTCTCTTCGACATTCCGACCGATGCTCCCGAAGGATCATTCACAAAATCGATCTTCACATCATTGATGAGATATGCACCTATCCAGTAGATTGCAAGCGATATTCCGGACAGAATGATCGTCATCATCGGTGATATCAGAGACATAACCCTTCCTACAAAAAGATGAGTTTTGGTAAGGTCATCATTTTCCTTCTCAAATTTAGCTTCCTGATATTCCTCGGCATTATAAGCCCTTACAACCCTTATACCGGTAAGATTTTCTCTGGTGACCTTATTGATATTATCGGTAAGTGACTGTATCCTCTTGAATTTCGGTATACAGACAACGACAGTACAGAGGAACATGATGATTATCATAACAACAGCTCCTGCCGTTGCAGCCGACCACTGCCACTCTTTATTTGCGATCTTGGTAATAGCCCAGATCATAAGTATCGGAGCCTTGATAATAGCCTGGAGTCCCATAGCTATAAGTGTCTGAACCTGTGTAATATCATTTGTTGTTCTTGTTATAAGACTTGAGGTTGAGAAGTGACCCATCTCTTCATTATTAAAGGTCAGAACCTTCTTGAAGACCTGCTCCCTCAGAGTCATCGAAAGTCCGGCTGCCACTCTTGCGGCGAAGAAACCGGTTGCTACTGCCGACAGCATACTGAGAAGGGCACAAAGCAGCATAAACGCTCCGTTCTTCAGAACCTCTCCCATCTTACTTCCTTCAGTCTCTACAAGCTTGGTTATCTTGGACATGAATTCCGGCATCTTAAGCTCGAGCCAGACCTGCGCCACGACAAATACAATGCTGCAGAGCACCATAAGTACTTCTGTTTTGTTTAGTCGTTTAAGTATTTTTCCCATTTTATTTACCACATATTCTTCTGATCAATAGGTTCTCACCGGTATAAAAACCGGTATATGCGAAATCGGTGATGATCACATTGCCCCACACAACAACGCACTATCAACATTATAGTTATTATTATTAATATTTCAAATGAAATATTTGTGAAATAACGAAATGTTTTGCATAACTCCCCTGCCATTTTCTTTTAAAAAGAAAATCAGCCGGACTCTTATCCGGGTCCGGCTGATAAATCTCAAGTTTAATTATTCTGTTTTCTCTTCTGACTCTTTATCAACAACGAATTCTTCCTTCTTATCAGTTACGATGATCGCACCCTTCCTGACATTTACAAGCTCTGTGGTTGAATTCGGATCATGATAAGGTGCTTCCGGTTCTTCCTTAACAGGAGGTGGTGTAATTATAGGTTCAACCTCCTCGAGTACCGTACAGAAGCTTATGGCAATAACATCATTTACGGCAGGATTTTTAACAAATACATTTCTGATTGCAAGCTTCCTGTATACACCGTCATCGCCGATCTGTCTGAAAACAACATCAACGAACTTTTCGCCGCTCTCATAAGCAGCAAGCATATTCTTAATACTGAATGTATTCTTATAAAGCTCTCTGTCATCAGGATAAACTGAGCTTACGCTGTTTGCCAGTCTGTCCTCGAGTGAACTGATCGTACTGTTCACTCTCTTACCAAGCTCCTCACCCTGAGCAACATAGTAGCTGTTTTTTGTAAGATTCATATATGTGATGCTTGGAGACATCGCAAACACGGCATCCATAAGAAGCTTAACTGCCGCCTGAGGTGACTGTGTAACAAGAATATCCTCAGCATCAAGATCTGCCATATTGTCCTTGCACTTCTGAATAAACTGTGTCTCAGGCATAGGCTTATCGAAAATGTAACCCTGAACAACCTTACATCCGCTGTTTCTCAGGAAAGTAAGCTGATCCTCTGTCTCGATACCCTCTGCAACAGTATTTAACTTCAGTCTGTTGGCAAAGTCAAATATACCCTCGAGCACTCTCTTGTCTCTCTCGTCATCCAGACCATTCAGGAAGAAGGATCTGTCAATCTTAAGAACATCCGGTGTTACATCAGTTATCAGATCAAGAGAGAATGATCCATTTCCAAAATCATCAACTGCTATACGGAACCCTTCGCTCCTGATCTCCTCAAGCATAACCTTAACATCATCCTCAGCCTCAAGTATAGCTGATTCAGCAATCTCGATTATTATAAGCTGATGAGGAATATTGTAGGAATCAACAACATCACGCAGCATACCGCTTGTGTTCTGCTCATTGATGTGCTTCCATGAGAAGTTAATGGAAATAGGGAATTTAGGAACTCCCTGCTTATCAAGCTGGCTGAGGAAGATACAAGCCTCCTTCAGCATATACCAGTCAAGTTCAAGTATATCTCCGGTCATCTCCAGTTCCGGAACAAAATATCCGGGAACTATAACGGATCCGTCACTTTCAATCCATCTCGCAAGGATCTCGGCTGACCACATCTTTCTTGTAACAACATCATATTGAGGTTGAAAATAAGGAATAAATTTACGTCTTGCCAACGCTTCCTTAACTTCTTCTATTACACCCATTTAAAATACCTCCCGATCATATTCAGAAATATAGTAAATCATAACCACCCAACATATGTATTATATCAGAAGTTGTATGATTTTTCATCGTTTTTTTTTAGAAAATCATCCCGGATCCAAGTCCGAAAAAACTTGAAGATTGCTCCGGTTTTTGCTACAATCACAATGTTTTTGGGATAAAAAAAACTATTTACCATATATTTAAAACAGTTGCCCCCGCAGCTGCCGCAAAGGAACAAACTAAAATGATACTCAGTATACAGACTGTTTCAAAGGCCTTCGGAATAAAAGAGGTCCTGAAAAATGTAAATTTTCATATAGAAGCCCGTGAGAAGGCTGCGATCGTCGGAATTAACGGTGCCGGCAAGACTACTCTTCTCAAGATGATCGTTGGTGAAGAAACTCCTGACACAGGTCAGATCATCATATCGAAGGATATGAAGCTCGGCTATCTCTCTCAGAAGCAGGATATTTCCTTTGAAAATACGCTCTACAACGAGATGCTCGAGACCAAGCGTTATCTGATAGAGATGAATGACCGTATGCGTGAACTCGAAGCAGCCATGAAGCATGCCGAGGGTGATGAGCTGACAAAGCTGATGAATGAATACAGCACGCTTTCAACCACCTATGACCGCGAAAACGGCTATGCCATGACCAGCGAGATAACCGGAGTACTTAAAGGTCTCGGCTTTACCGAGAAGGATTATGAGAGACATATCAACTCCTTCTCCGGAGGTCAGAAGATACGTATCGCACTCGGAAGACTCCTCCTGCAGAAGCCTGACATACTTCTCCTTGATGAGCCTACCAACCATCTTGATATGGAATCAGTTTCATGGCTTGAGGATTTCCTTTCATCCTATCCTGGCGCTGTCGTCATTGTCAGCCATGACAGATATTTTATTGATAAGGTTACAACCAAGATAATCGAAATAGATAATGGTATTTCAACCGTATTTAATGGCAATTATTCCTTCTATGCATCCGAAAGAGCTGCGATCAGGGCTGCCAAGATGCACGCCTACATGAATCAGCAGCAGGAAATAAAGCATCAGGAAGACGTAATAAATAAGCTTAAGCAGTTCAACCGTGAGAAGTCCATCAAGCGTGCCGAAAGCCGTGAGAAGCAGCTTGCCAAGGTCGAGAGGCTTGAAAAGCCTTCTGAATACAAGGCTGAGATGCGGCTTGCTCTTACTCCCGTGAATCAGTCGGGTGAGGACGTTCTTTCGGTAACCGAGCTTTCAAAGGCCTTCGGTGATAATAAGCTGTTCGAGGACCTGTCCATTGATATCAAGCGTGGCGAACATGTTGCGCTGATCGGCGGAAACGGTACCGGAAAGACTACCATACTGAAGATCATCAACCACAGGATCTCAAAGGACAGCGGACATATCGCCTTCGGTTCACGTGTAAAGGTTGGATATTTCGATCAGGAACAGCATGACCTGTCACCTGATAAGACAATATTTGATGAAATATCGGATTCCTTCCCTGATCTGAACAACACAAAGATCAGAAATGTGCTTGCCGCTTTCCTCTTTACGGGAGATGACGTATTTAAAAGGATCGAGGATCTGTCCGGCGGAGAACGAGGCCGTGTTTCACTGGCCAAGCTTATGCTTTCTCCTGCCAACTTCCTTATACTCGACGAGCCTACAAACCACCTGGATATCCAGTCCAAGGAAATACTTGAGGATGCTCTCTCAAATTACGAAGGAACTCTCCTCTTCGTCAGCCATGACAGGTATTTCCTGAACAAGGTTTCTACGAGAACTCTTTCGCTCTCGCATAAGGTTCTGACGAATTATAAAGGTAATTACGATTATTATATACAGAAGAAGGATGAACTATTCAGAGTTCAGCATCCGGAGCTTGCCGGAGTATCAGACAGCGGAAACAAAACATCTTCTGCAATTTTAAACAGTGCCTCCGGAGCATCTGTAGGCAGTGCTGCTTCATCATCGGATACTGCTTCATCCGCATCAGGAAGCTCTTCTTCGGCCGCAGTTCCAGCCGCCGGTTCCAAGGAAGAATTCCTAAAGTTTAAAGCCGAGCAGGCAGCTGCCAAGAAACGTGAGAATGACATCAGAAAGCTTGAGGAAAGCATCGCGGATGCAGAAGAAGAATTAAAACAGATTGATGAGAAGCTTGCAGATCCTTCCATCGCTTCAAATGCAGGCGCCCTCTCCGAGCTTTCGAAAGAGCGTGCAGAGGTCGAAGAAAGGCTCTCAGCAATGTACGACAGCTGGGAAGAACTCTCTGAATGATCCGGATTAACAGTTCAGCTGCCACTCATTTATTCTTGAGCACAAGATTGATCATATTGTCACAGATGCATGTGCATATTAAACATGTATTAGTTATTGCATAAATCAGATATTAATGATAATATCTTGACGAATTGAAAAGCTATGGATGTACTAAAAACAAGAGATGCATCCGGAAAGGGAGATAAAAATGAAGAAGATCAAGAAGATCACAGCCCTTACAATGGCTCTTCTTCTCATTGCAGTCTCAGTTGCAGCCTGCGGTAAGAAGGACAGCAAGTCTAAGGCGAAGAAAACAGCTAAGGTTATCGACGTAAATCTTACAGATGAAGAGTATGCTTTTGGTGTTGACAAGAATCAGCCTGAGCTTCTCGAGAAGACAAATGAGTTTATCAAGCAGATCATGAGCGACGGAACATTCGACTCTATCTGCGACAAGTATTTCGGTGATGGCGAGCCTTCAGCAGTTAAGTCAGCCACACTTGATACTTCAAAGGATCAGCTTGTAGTTGCTACAAATGCAGCATTTGAGCCTTTTGAGTATGTTAAGGGTGACAGCTACTACGGAGTTGATATGGAGATTGCCAAGGCACTCGCTGATTACCTTGGTGTTGAGCTCGTTATCCAGGATATGGATTTCGATGCAGTATGCCTCTCAGTTGGCCAGCATAAGTGCGATATTGCCATGGCAGGTCTTACTGTTAAGCCTGAGCGTGAGGAGTACGTTACATTTACAGATTCTTACTACTTCGCAAGCCAGAAGCTTGTAGTTCTTAACTCAAATACAGAGTTTGATGACTGCAAGGATGCTGCTGCTATTGAAGCTATACTTAATGGCAAGGATTCCAAGACAAAAATCGGTTACCAGAATGGTACAACCGGTCAGTTCTACTGCGAAGGTGATGATGATTGGGGCTTCGAAGGCTTCAAGATGTCTTCAACAGGTTATCGTAATGGTTCACTTGCAATTCAGGATCTTCTTAACGGAAATATCGACTACGTTATCATCGATGCTGCACCTGCAGATTTCATCACAAAGAAGATCAATTCTATGCAGTAAATATTTGCATTTTTAAAGAATATATGTAATAATGAAATGCGTTTCCGTCGGAGTCACTGTAATTCCCGGAAACGCTTTTTCATTGCCTGCTGCATCTGCAGCATGACAGATATAAAGATACTATCCGGGAAGTGTGAATACTTCCGAAAAAACAAAGAATAAAAATGTGAGGTGTATGTCGTGGGCGACTTCGAGCATAAATGGCAAACCTTCTGGGAATTCTTTATGGATTATAAAGGCTATGTCAAGGTCGTAGAAGGTTTAAAAAACACAGCTATCATAGCTATAACCGGTCTTATAATCGGTATCATAATCGGAACACTTATCGCAACCGTGCGTGTGATTCCGAAATACAAAACTCTTCCAAAGGTACTTAACGGCTTCTGCTCCTTCTATGTCTGGATCTTCAGAGGAACGCCTATGGTAGTACAGCTGCTTATCTTCTACTACGTACTACTGCCTATCTGGGAGATAAATATGACCGGTGTTCAGGTTGCCTGCATGGTATTCGGACTTAACTCCGGCGCATACATATCTGAGATCATGCGAAGCGGTATCCAGTCCGTTGACAACGGTCAGATGGAAGGCGGACGTGCTGTGGGCCTCAGCTTTGCGACAACAATGTTCCACATCGTGATCCCTCAGGCTATCAAGAATATCCTTCCGACACTCGGAAACGAATTCATTTCCCTCATAAAGGAAACCTCGGTGGTAAGCTTTGTAGGCGCAACCGACCTTTATGTTGCATTTAATAAAATAGGAACCAACAGCTATGAATTCATGGTTCCTTACCTTGTGATGGCTCTGATCTATCTTGTGATCGTCATCATTATCAGCCTGCTTATTAAACTTATGGAAAGGAGACTGAAAAAGAGTGATAGACGTAATTAATCTCGAAAAGCATTTCGGTGAAAATAAAGTTCTTAATGGTATAAATATCACTATCAACAAGGGTGATATCGTTGTTGTAATCGGTCCTTCAGGTTCCGGCAAGAGTACATTTCTCCGCTGTCTCAACTGTATGGAGGATCCGACAGGCGGTCAGATTATCTTCAACGGTGTAGATATCGCTGACATGAAGGTTGATATAAATGTTCATCGCCGCCACATGGGCATGGTGTTCCAGCATTTCAACCTCTTCAATAACAAAACGGTACTTGAAAATATAACTCTCGCTCCAGTCCTTATCAAAACCAAGGAGCTGAGACATCAGAAATTTAAAAATATATTTGTTTCTAAGGATAAGAAGGTCAAGATTGAAACCACTAAGAAGGAGATCAAGGAAGCTGCAAATGAACAGGCTATGGCTCTCCTTAAGAGAATCGGTCTCGATGACAAGGCTGATGTATATCCATCCACTCTCTCAGGCGGTCAGAAGCAGCGTGTTGCGATCGCTCGTTCGCTTGCGATGAATCCTGACGTTATCCTTTTCGACGAGCCTACATCTGCTCTCGATCCTGAAATGGTTGGAGAGGTTCTCGACCTTATGAAGGACCTTGCAAAGGACGGAATGACAATGGTTGTCGTTACTCACGAGATGGGCTTTGCGCGTGAGGTTGCAAACCGCGTGATCTTCATCGATGAAGGTAAGATACTTGAGGAAGCTCCGCCGAAGGAATTCTTCGAAAATCCGAAGAACCCTCGTCTGAAGGACTTCCTGTCGAAAGTTCTGTAATTAAACATCATTAAAATATAGAATGAGCATATATTTCTCAGCGTGCTAATCCCGCAATACTTCGAAATATATGCTCATTCTTTATGTTTTATAATTATACTAGTTCAAAACATTAAGTGCCTCACTCACAGTTCCGACAGGAGTGACCTTGATAGTTAAAGATTCCATGGATTTCTTGTCATAATTCGGGCGGGGGATGACGCATTCGGTGAAGCCCATCTTCTCAGCCTCTTTGACACGCTGCAGGATGCTTCTGACGCCACGGATCTCGCCGGCAAGTCCGATCTCGCCGATGATACAGGTGCCGGGATCGACAGATTTATTTCTGAAGCTGCCGGCAATGGCAAGTGCTATTCCGAGATCTGCCGAAGGATCGTTCAGCTTGATGCCTCCTGCTATATTTACATAGCAGTCCGAACCGGAAAGGTTCATCCCTGCTCTTCTCTCCAGAACAGCCATAAGAAGGCTTACTCTGTTGTAATCAACGCCTACCGCAGTTCTTCTCGCATTATTAAAGTTCGAGCCGCAGACAAGCGCCTGAATCTCAAGCAGTATCGCTCTGGTTCCCTCTATCGTGCTTACAACCACAGAGCCCGGAACCGAAACCGGTCTTCCGGAAAGAAACATCTGTGAAGGGTTTGTAACCTCTTCAAGTCCTTCCTCAGTCATATTGAAAACGCCTATCTCATTTGTGGAACCGAATCTGTTCTTCACTGCTCTGAGCAGTCTGAAGCCGGCATTTCCGTCACCTTCAAAATATAAAACCGAATCAACCATATGCTCCAGTGTCTTAGGTCCGGCAACCGTTCCTTCCTTCGTGACATGGCCTACGATAAATACAGCCACGTTCATTCTCTTAGCCACCTGAAGCAGCCTTGCCGTAACCTCCCTGACCTGAGTGACCGTTCCGGGTGCATTATCCACGTCCGATACGACCATGGTCTGAATAGAATCGATTATAAGAACTTCGGCCTGACATTCGTTGATCATCTCTTCTATGTTGTCCAGATTATTATCAGATAATAGAAGGAGTTCGTCTGAAACCGCTCCGAGTCTCTCGCCACGCATCTTGATCTGCGAAGGTGATTCCTCTCCTGAAACATATAAAACCTTCAGATGTTTGTCAGAAAGCTTTTTGCACATCTGAAGAAGGAGTGTCGACTTTCCGATGCCCGGATCTCCTCCGACCAGAATAAGCGAGCCCTTAACGATGCCTCCGCCGAGTACTCTGTCAAGCTCACTGATTTCAGTAGTTATCCTTGTTTCTTCGGAAACCTTAACCTTACTGATACTTGTCGGTGCCGGTCTGTCACCATGATTTATAACCTTTACGCCCTTCTGCACTTTAACCTTCTCTTCGGAAAAGCTGTTCCAGGCCTTACATGCAGGGCACTGTCCCATCCATTTTGAAGCCTCAAAACCGCATTCCGTACAGAAAAATACTGATTTGTCCTTTGCCATTATCCTGCTGCACCTCTGATCTTTCAACACTGCCACAAAAACAGTGTGCTGCTTACCGATACATTCCTGTTATATAAAAACTACGGGATGATATATACATTCAGAATATATCATCCCGGTTCGTTCATATCATACTCTACTGCTTCTCAATGACAACAGCAACCTGATCATTCTCCTCAAGCTCAACTGAGAGGCTCAGCTTGCCGCCGAGGTTTGTCTTCATCTTGCCGACATATACATCATTTACATGAACCTTGTATTCCTTCTCAGGCTCAAGCTCAAGTGTTACCTGAGCATCCTTGTCGCCCTCAACAGAGAACATAACCTTCTTATCGTTTGCTCTGAAATCATGTACTGCCGTACCAGGAACTGATTCATAAACAAAAGCTCCGTTCCTCTCGAGCTTAGTGATTTCATAAAATGTTTTTATCTTATAGCTGTCACCATTATATTTGAAACCATCCTGCTTGGTTTTTTCCTTAAGTTCATAGTTTCCGAAGCTGATAGCCCCATTTTCTTCTTCTCTTATGAGTTCTGGTACAACTGCCACCTCTTTATACCTCCATTGGGAATTTCTTGTAATCTGATTATATAATAAATCAGATTATTTTTCCATATTAAAAATCACAGCTTTTTAAAAATAACCTTACCGTCCGAAACGCCGATGCTGAGCTTATCGCCCTCGGTATAGCCTTCCGTAAGAATCTCTTTCGAGAGCTCATCCTCAATATGAGTCTGGATGGCACGCCTGAGCGGTCTCGCACCGAATTTCGAATCAAAGCCCTTCTCAAATATAAAATCCTTAAGCTTCTTTCCGTAGCTGAGTGTTATACCGAGATTGTCCTTCGCACGCTTCTTCAGCTCCTTAAGCATCAGGTCTGCGATATCCATAACATTTTCCTTGGAAAGTGCCCTGAATACTATAACCTCGTCAATACGGTTGATGAACTCCGGTCTGAAGAATCTCTTGATCTCCTCCATTACGCCTCCCTTCATCTCCTCATGCTCTCTGTCGGCACTGTTATCCGTCACAAAGCCGAGATGCTTTGCATCAAGTATTCTCTCTGCACCTGCATTTGATGTCATTATGATTATCGAATTCTTAAAATTAACTTTCCTGCCGTGAGAGTCGGTAATGATACCGTCATCAAGAACCTGCAGAAGTATATTAAGCACATCCGGATGTGCCTTCTCAACCTCGTCAAAAAGAATAACCGAATAAGGATTCTTCCTTACCTTCTCGGACAACTGTCCGCCATCCTCAAAGCCCACATATCCCGGAGGAGAACCTATCAGTCTGGACACGCTGTATTTTTCCATATACTCTGACATATCCACACGGATTATGCTGTGTTCGTCACCGAACAGTACCTCCGCAAGAGCCTTTGAAAGCTCGGTCTTACCGACACCGGTAGGTCCCAGGAACAGGAAGGTTCCTACAGGACGATTAGGATTCTTAAGTCCAACCCTGCCTCTTCTGATAGCAGTAGAAACCGCATGTACAGCTTCCTCCTGACCTATAACTCTCTCATGAAGCTTTTTCTCCATCTTAAGGAGTCTGTCCGTCTCTGATTCGGTGATCTTGGACACCGGTATCCTGGTCCAGACAGCTATAACATCCGCAATATCCTCTTCTGTAATAAGAGCACCGCTTTCTGCACTTTTCGGATTCAGCATATCATGAAGCTTCTTCTCAGCTCTGTCAAGCTTTGACTTCAGCTTTCCAGCCTCATCAATATCATTGGCTGTTATACAGTCCTCGAGCTGCTGCTCTAACGTATTGATCTTCTCTCTCTCCTTCTGAAGCGATGCGCTGTCCGAAACAAAGCCCAGTCTCTTCTTAGCGCCTGCTTCATCGATAAGGTCGATTGCCTTATCAGGAAGAAAACGATCATTAATATATCTTACCGAATAATCAACTGCTGCCTTAAGAGCAGCTTCGTCATATTTTACATTATGATGCTCTTCGTATTTTCCGCAAATACCCTTAAGTATATCAAGTGCCTCTTCCGGTGATGGTTCATCAACGGTAACCGGCTGGAAACGTCTCTCGAGAGCAGCATCCTTCTCTATATACTTTCTGTATTCATTCAGAGTTGTCGCACCGATAACCTGAATCTCGCCTCTTGAAAGAGATGGCTTAAGGATGTTTGACGCATCCATCGCTCCCTCGGCATTACCTGCACCTACAAGAGTATGAAGCTCATCAATGAAGAGAATGATATTACCTGCCATCTTAACTTCATTAATGGTCTTCTTGATACGTTCCTCAAATTCACCTCTGTATTTTGAACCGGCAACCATGCCTGACAGATCAAGGCTGAGAACCCTCTTGCCCTTAAGATTTTCCGGCACATTCCCTGCTTCAATAAGCTGAGCCAGTCCCTCTACGATGGCCGTTTTACCAACTCCGGGCTCACCAATAAGGCAGACATTATTCTTCATACGTCTGCACAGTATCTGCATTACCCGCCTTGTTTCATTATCTCTTCCGATAACCGGATCGAGATTGCCACGTGAAGCCTCTATGTTCAGATTCCTGCTGTACTGATTAAGTGCAGGAGTCGCCGATTTATTGGCCGTCTTCTTGCTTCTCAGATGTGAAAATGCAGTAAAATCCCTCTTGGCATTCTCCGGATTGATCCCGCAGGAAACAAGTATATCTATATATATCTTCTTAATATTACATTTCAGCTTACTGAGAACAGCTATGGCGCTGCTGCCTTCTGTCTTAATGAGCGCAAGAAGAATATGCTCGGTTCCGCACTTAAACGCACGGAGAGCATACGCTTCCTTAGCGGCATTATCAAGCACCTCACGTGCCTTGCCGGAATACTCACTGTCTCCCGAATTGAGAAGATCGTTTTTTATATCATGAGTTTCAGCGACAATATCACAGAGGAGTTTTTCATCCACTGATGCCTTCTCAAGTATTTTATAGGCCGTTCCGGTACGTGAATGATAAAGCCCATACATGATATGTGCTGTTTCAACTATGCCGCCGTTAATCTTTCCCGCTATCTCTTTTGCCTGCGCAAGCGATGTCTCGGCAGCATGTGTAAATTCATAATTCAAGAGTCTTACCTCCGCTCTTGCATTTTACAGCTAACTGTTATGTCACGACTCCCTGGCAGATAAACTACTGCTCATCAATTGCCTTACCGATGTCGTGTCTCATATATTTATTATCAAAGTTAACCCACTCGGTTGCTGCATAAGCATTTGCTCTGGCTGTAAGAAGGTCTGCTCCGAGAGCAGTAATACCGATTACTCTTCCGCCATTTGTCACAACCTGTCCGTCCTTAAGCTTTGTTCCTGAATGGAAAGCAAAATATCCATCCTTATCCTTGAAGCTGTCAAGTCCGGAAATAGGGAAGCCCTTCTCATAAGCAACCGGATAACCATCAGATGCAAGCATTACGCATACAGCTGCATTATCCTCAAACTGAAGATCGATCTGATCAAGAGTTCCGTCAACACATGCCTCCATAACATCGATGATGTCATTCTTCATACGCGGAATAACTACCTGCGCCTCCGGATCGCCGAAACGTGCGTTATATTCAAGCACCTTCGGTCCGTTAGGTGTAAGCATAAGTCCGCAGAAGAGAACTCCCTTGAACTCTCTTCCCTCTGCCTTCATTGCATCTATGGTTGGCTGATAAATATTTTTCATACAGAAATCAGCGATTTCATCTGTATAGAAAGGACTTGGTGAAAATGTACCCATTCCACCTGTATTCAGACCTGTATCATTATCTCCTGCCCTCTTATGATCCTGAGCAGAAGTCATCGGCTTAATTGTCTTGCCATCGCTGTAGCAGAGAACCGAAACCTCACGGCCTGTCATAAACTCTTCAACGACCATTCTGTTACCGGCGCTTCCGAATTTCTTGTCCTGCATGATTTCCTTGACTCCGGCCTTAGCCTCTTCAAGTGTATTGCAGATAAGAACACCCTTGCCGAGAGCAAGTCCGTCAGCCTTAAGAACGATGGGCATAGGAGCTGTTTCAAGATAAGCAAGTGCTGCATCTGCATCATCAAAGGTTTCGTATGCTGCAGAAGGTATATTATATTTCTTCATAAGATCCTTTGAGAAGGCCTTGGAAGCTTCGATTATAGCTGCATTCTTTCTCGGTCCGAAGGTTCTTATACCTGCATCGAGAAATACATCCGCAACGCCTGCAGCAAGCGGATCATCAGGTGCAACTATTACAAAATCAACTTCTTTTTCCTTGGCAAAGCTGAGGAGCTTCTCAGCATCCATTACGGATATATCAACGCACTCGGCATACTCTGCTATTCCGGCATTTCCCGGTGCTGCATAGATCTTATCAACCTTCGGGCTCTTTGCAACTGCCCATGTTATTGCATGCTCACGGCCACCGCCGCCGACTATCATAACTTTCATCTGTTTTTTTCTCCTACAATTTTATAAGATTCACGGATAAAAATGCCTCTTCGTGTGCCATGATTCTGTAAACAGAATCATGCATACATCATTTCATGATGTATGTAGCATGCTACGCATGCTGCATCATTCACTACGTTCATGATAGAAATATGCTCCGCATATTTCTACCTAGTTGTAGATAAAATACGCCTTCAGAGGCATTTTTATCCGTGAATCAATACAGTTTTCTAAATAATCCGCATCGTTCGAGTCACGATTATGTGCCTTTTGTGTGACATGATTCTGTAAACAGAATCATGCTTCGATCGAGTCACGATTCAGGACTTTGGGTTTGCGATCATGTTGATGGCTTCAGGGAGAATGTTCCACTCAGCCTGCTCCATAACTCTTCTCTGAAGAACTTCAGGGGTGTCACCCGGAAGAACCTCAACAGCCTTCTGAAGTATGATCGGACCTGTGTCTGTTCCCTTATCGACATAATGAACAGTCGCGCCTGTTATCTTAACTCCGCGGGCCAGTGCTGCCTCATGAACCTTCAGACCGTAATAACCGGTACCGCAGAAGGATGGTATGAGCGACGGATGAATATTTATGATCCTGTTCTCATATTTATCTATCATTGCAGGCGGAATTACTACGAGAAAGCCTGCAAGTACGATAAGATCAGGACTGAAGCTGTCAACCTTTGCAAGCAGCGCCTTGTTAAACTCATCACGCGAAGAAAAGTCCTTAGGTGACACAACAGCATTCGGGATGCCCGCCTTCTCGGCCCTCTCAAGCGAAAATACGTTATAATTATTACTGATAACTCCGACTACCTCGGCATTTTTTACGGTGCCGTCCTTGATCTTGTCAATGATAGCCTGAAGATTGGTTCCGCCTCCGGAAACAAGAGCAACTACTCTCAGCATAATTCCACTCCCTTTTCTCCTGCCTGCACTTCACCGATTACATAAGCTGTATCACCTGTGCTCTTAAGAGCTTCAAGAACCTTGTCCTTATCTGCAGGATCGATGGCAAGAACCATTCCGATACCCATGTTGTAGGTATTGTACATCATCTTCTCTTCAATATTTCCCTTTGACTGAAGAAGCTTGAAGATTGCAGGAACCTCATAAGAGCCCTTATTTACAACAGCCTTTACACCATCAGGAAGCATACGAGGGATATTCTCATAGAATCCGCCGCCTGTGATGTGGCTGCAGCCCTTAACAGTAACTCCGGCAGCCTTAACAGCCTTAAGCGCCTTAACATATATTCTTGTAGGCTCGATAAGTGCCTCGCCAAGTGTCTTGCCAAGTTCATCATAATATGTATCAAGGGATTCCTTTGTCATCTCAAAAACTTTTCTTACAAGTGAGAAGCCGTTGCTGTGAACGCCTGTTGAAGCAATACCGATAAGTGTATCACCCGGCTTAATATTATCTCCGGTGATCATATCCTTTCTGTCAACAACGCCTACTGCAAAACCTGCAAGGTCGTATTCATCCTCCGGCATAAGTCCCGGATGCTCTGCTGTCTCTCCACCTACAAGAGCAGCCTCAGACTGTCTGCAGCCCTCAGCAACACCACCTACGATCGCAGCGATCTTCTCAGGGTAATTCTTACCGCAAGCTATATAATCGAGGAAGAAAAGAGGTTCTCCGCCCGAACAAGCTATATCATTAACACACATGGCAACTGCATCGATACCTATCGTATCATGCTTATCCATGAGAAATGCCAGTTTAACCTTGGTTCCGCATCCATCCGTTCCGGAAAGCAGAACCGGGTCTTCCATCTCCTTAATCTTTGCAAGGCTGAATGCTCCTGCAAATCCACCGATACCACCGAGAACCTCAGGGCGAGCCGTGCTCTTAACAGCATCCTTCATAAGCTCAACCGATCTGTATCCGGCTTCAATATCAACTCCGGCATTCTTATAATCCATCTTTCTTTCCTCCTAAAGAATCTTTATTGATAAACAACAAAGACATTATAATTTAATTACCTCCTTTTGTAAACCAAAACCCTATTGTGCAAAATATTAAATTACTGTGAATAAATCTAAAGACTGCTTGTTTATTATTGCATATCATGTTAAAATTTTATGGGTGTTATATTTATCATGTTCACTATGATAATTTGCTTTAAGCAACAGGTTTTTTGTTATTTCCGGTCTTTAAATAGCGATAGTATTTAAATATTGGATTATTCAGGGGGTATATTCGTGAAAAAGGACAGACCTACCATAGGATTCTTTACATGTCATCTTGATAACAGCTATGCCATCGAGGTATGCAAGGGTGTTATGTATGCAGCCAAGGAGGCAGATGTTAACCTTGTCATCTATCCGGGAATGTTTCTCAACGCTTCTTATAATGACCCGGTAAATGCCCGTTTTGATTATCAGTACAACTCAATCTTTTACTATGCTACTCCCGACACACTGGATGCACTTATAGTGTCTATCGGTTCCATCGGAAGCTTTCTTTCCGTGCAGGATAAGAAGGCCTTTCTCGATCATTTCAAGCTGCCTATACTGACTCTTGAAATTGAGGTTCCGGGCTATCCATGTCTTTATACGGAGAGCTCAACCGGAATGCGCGAGGTTGTTGAGCATATAATCAAAGGCCATAAGAAGACCAAGATCGGTTTCGTCAGCGGTCGTCTCGAAAATGCCGATGCCAGAGAACGTTTCGACGTTTACAAGGAGGTTCTTCAGGAAAACGGAATCGCCTTCGACGAAAAAAAGATTGCTTACGGTGATTTTTCCGAATTTACAGAGGGTATAGTTGATAAACTTCTTGATGATAACCCTGATCTTGAGGCAATTGTATTTGCAAATGATCAGATGGCCATCGGCGGCTATAAATCAATCAACAAGAGAGGTCTGGAGATAGGAAAGGACATCCTTGTAACAGGTTTTGATAATTCCATCATTTCTCTCAGCCAGTTCCCTCCGCTTACAACTGTCGATAATAACCTAATGGATCTCGGCTACAACTCCATATATCAGTCGCTTGAGCTGATCAATACGGGACGCACAAGTCTGAATGTACTTCATTCACAGTATATTCCGCGCCAGTCCTGCCCGGCTGATCCGATGGCTGAGAAAGCCTTTATAGAAAACATAAATAAAAATATTTCCAGAATGGACAGTGTAACTCTTCTGAACAGCTTTAAGAACTTTTACATGAAGGAACATCTTGATTCCTTCTTTGCCGACAGTCTCTTCAAATGTCTCAATCCTTTCTTTATGATGTTTGCGGAAATAGCTACAGGAGATATTGATAAATACACTACAGAGGACGTCATAAGCAGTCTTAACAGTCTCTATGTCGATCCGATCATACAGCATTATTTCTCTCATACAAGAATGACAAATGCCATTGCCAAGCTGAGTGAATGCCTCACTCTCCTTGAAATGGATGAACATATCAAGAGCAGATTGTCCGATCTCTTTACGGTTGCCGTTATACAGCTTGCCTATAAGCTCGGAAGAAGCAATTATGAGGATACCAACAAATATAAATCCAGCATATGGTATTCAGAGAACATCACTAAGGACACTCTTATTTCCAACGGAAACGAGACCCAGTGCTTCTATCTGATCATCGACAAGCTTAATCAGAAGGGCTTTAAGAGCTCATACATCTATCTTTATGACAAGGTGGCAGTACGCCAGCTTTCCGATGGTTTCTGGGAAATACCTGACAAACTGATATTTGAAGCCTGCTCGAAAAATGGAAAGATTTCAACCTTCGGTCATGACAATATGATCGAATCAAAATATATTTTCAACAATGAATATACTCTAACCGACGAAAGATCAACACTTGTTGTAACGCCTATCTTCACAAACGAAGAACAGCACGGTCTCTTCGTATGCGAGGCAGATCTAGACACGTTTGCGCAGGTTTATTCAAGCTGTCTGCAGCTCGGAACATCACTTAAATTCATTAAGCTCATCAAGCAGCAGCATGCGATACAGAGCAGACTTGAAGCTACCATGAATGAGATAAGCATCAAGAATGACCTGCTCAACAATCTGTATATCACAGACGAACTGACCAGGCTCTATAACAGACATGGTTTCTTTGATGCAACCCAGGAAAGCCTTGCAAGTCCTTATAATTCAGGACGCAAAGCACTCTTTGCCTATATCGATATGGATAATCTGAAGCAGGTAAATGATATTTACGGACACAAGGAGGGCGACTTTGCACTTAACAGCATAGCAGATACCCTTCGTACAAGCTTCCCTAACGGTTCGATAATCGCAAGATTCGGCGGTGATGAATTTGTTGCCTTTACCATGGATATTGATGATGATTCCATCGACAGGATAACAAGAACTCTTGAAGAGAACTCACGTCGGGTAAACGAGCAGAGCAATAAACCGTACTATATTGAATTCAGCTACGGCTTCACTGATTTCACCAGCAGACCTGACCTCAGGCTTGAGGATGTTATGATCAAGGCTGATGAGGCACTGTACGTGAACAAACGTTACAAACGCAAGTCTGTGCAGAAATGAAGTATTATATATTAAGCCACAGTATACAAACGTCTGGCTGCAATATTGTTTCGACGATGGGACATCCACAGCGTTGGTACTTAATAAGCAGGTACGAAGTTCCTGCGAATTTAGTACCACTACGCGAGTCTCCCGCGCCAGCGGTCCCTGAGCGAAATAATATTGCAGCCAGACGTTTTTAGTGCATCTTTATAGCAAGCATTATTGATAGTATTCAATTCAAAATATAAGCTAACTATTCCACAGCTTTTGATACTGTTCTTTCCATGAAAACGGACACGTTATTTGGAATAGCCATTAAGTATTCGTTATATTATCGCCTCATAGATCTCACGTGTTACGTCAGACTTGTTCATGCAATAGATATGAATTCCGTCGACGCCGTGATCAATGAGATCTTCTACCTGATTGATAGCGTATTCGATGCCGGCCTTCTTAAGTGATACCGGATCATCAGAGTATTTTGCAATAAGATTACTGAGCTTTGTAGGAATCGAAGAACCTGAAAGGGATACGCTGGTTCCCAGCTGCTTTGCTGCAGTTATAGGCATGATTCCGGCATGTACCGATGCCTTGACACCGGCTTTATCCAGTCTGTCAAGAAAGCTGTAGAACTTCTCATTGTCAAAGAACATCTGCGATATAAGATCGTCAGCTCCCATATCAACCTTCTTCTTCAAAAATCTGATATCCTCTTCAACTGTCAGAGCTTCGGGATGCTTTTCAGGATAGCAGGCTGCTGCGATTCTGAAGAAATCATCCTGATTTATCACTTCGATAAGATCTGATGCATGCTTATAGAATCTTCCCTCGAATTCCTCTTCAGTCATATCTCTTGGTTTGTCACCACGAAGTGCGAGTATTCTGTTAACGTTTTTCTTCTTCAGTTCTGCCATAAGGTCAGCAAGTTTTTCAGGTGTAACACCCGCAGCCGTAACATGCGCAAGTGCCTGTACCTCACAGATATTTTCAATGTATGAAGCAATGGTCGAAGTCTTCTTGCTGTTGCTTCCTCCTGCGCCATAGGTAACGCTTATAAAATCAGGTCCGAGAAGCTTCAGTTCATCAAGCGTCTTATATATCTCATACATATCCTCGTTTCTCTTCGGAGGAAATACCTCACATGAAAATTCAATTTTCTTACCGTTTTTCTCTATCATTTTACCACCTGTTATTCTCTTCACTAATCAACCGATCACGTCAATTGACGGATCAAAAATCATCTTAGACCAAAATAATATACACATTTATTCTGCCGGTATAACATCCTTAAAACAGCTATATTATTTATCTGCCTGTGCTTCATCCTTCACAACCAGCTTCTCCATCTCCATGTAGATTTCCTGAAAATTCTTCTTCAGATTCATCGGTCTGAAGTTTGTATCTACAAATGCATGGCTGGAGGTTGCTTCGCACCTTATCTCCCCACTCTCTGCATCTCTGATCTCATATGACAGAGAAAATCTTACAGGAGTCAGTCTGGTTATCTTTGGATCAATAACTATCTCATCCCCGTAATGCACTGCAAAGATATACCTTACATTTACATCAAGCACAGGTATTATTATACCCTTATCCTCCATCAGCTTATAGTCCAGTCCAACCTGAGACATAAGATCCAGTCTGGCCTCTTCCATAAATCTCACATAGTTCGAATGATGGACTACATGCATCTGATCGGTCTCATAATAGTTTATCTTTCTCTGATATGGTTTAAGCATTCTTATTAACCCTCTTAGCTTTGATCTTCTTAATATCCTCGGCTTCTTCTCTCTTAATCTGTATCTTCTTCTGCGTTCTGTCAGGATTTATTACAGGCTTCTCCCTCTCCTCTTCCTTGAAGGCAGTATCATCATCGAAACGGATCTGCAGCTGTGTAAGAGCTTCCTGCTCTTTAGACTTCTGCTTGGCCTTCTCAATGTAGATCTCATTTGAAAGCAGCTGACTGAGTTCAAGTATCTGGCTGTATCTGTCATTCTTGCTCAGTTCACTCAGGTTGGCAACAAGCTCATTCTTATTATTGGAAATATTCTGTATCTTCTCCTTCAGTACATGAGTTGTCTTCAGATATTCAAGCTCAATCTGCTCATATGCATTTTTGATCAGCTGATCGACCTCTGTAAGCATCTCGTCAGTATAGATCAGTGAAGCAGCATAAATATCATTTGCAGTTCTGAGCGAAGTTTTTTCCTCCTTGGTCAGATCAGAAGCCTTGAACGGAAGGACCTCATCCTTACGCCTCTTGGACACCCTTATACGGCTTGCATTTTTCTCAGCCTCATAAATGATCTCGTCCGCCTTCTGTTCTGCTTCCTTGATGATTGAAGCCCGTTTATCATTTATTTCCCTGTAGCTCTTCATTTCCATTTTGAGAAGCTGTTCAAGGCTGGAAAGTTTTTCGATGAATTCATCCCTGTTGATAACAACCTTGCCCTGAGAAAGCGGCATAGTCTGAGCTCCCATTACATCCTTTATAAGTTCTCCGATCAGAGCCTCTGCGCGTCCCTCTTCTCTCTTATCTATCTTAACATCTTTCTTATCTTTCATATTCATCCTCCGAACCTGATGTCCGTTTTACTACTATCTTATTCTGTAAGTCATACTTAAAAATACAATTCACACAATTATCAAAATCAAATTACAAATATTTTCTTAATCCGTTAAATGCATAATTCATCATACATCCAAGTCTCCTGGTCAGGCTGAAGCCGGCAGCCTTATAGGTTCTGTAGGTCATAAGAGCAGAGCCTATCTTCTTCCCTGAGCGGCTGGATCTGTAGGACCGGTAATTCAGAAGCGGTCTGTTAATACCGACAGCATATCCGCTGTCCCTGAACATCATAAGCCAGCACAGATAATCCTCATGAATATCACCTGACTTCATAGGGAATTCTTCTGCTGTCTCTCTCCTCATGACAACTGAGGAACAGCTTATATAATTACTATGGCACAGTTCTTTAAATCCAACCTTCTTTGGTGCGGCGATGACCTTCTTCGTCTTTCTGCCATTTTCATCACAGAGTCTTCTCGCTGTAAATACTATTTTCAGATCCTTATTATTTTCATTCTTTGCAAAGATTGAAAGCTGTGCTGAAAGCTTATCTTTCTCCCACCAGTCGTCTGCGTCAAGAAACGCGATGTATTTTCCGGTCGAATACTTAACGCCGAGGTTTCTTGCCTCACCTGCATCCATATTCACGCCGCCGCCAATACATCTGACACTATATCCATAGGGATTATAAATCCCACTTATCATTTTTTCCGAGAAGCTGTCCGATGCATCGACTATGATCACCTCTGCAGTACAGTCATTTTCACAACCTGTACCATTCAGATTACCTTTCAGCCTCTGACAAAGAACTGACTGAAGTGCCTGTCTTATCGTACTGTCACTGTTATAAAACGGAATTATGATACTGACCATACAATTGTCCATACAAATACCTCTCGGTGACTTTTTCGGCGACTCATTCTGATCGGGCAGATTCCCTGCCCGTGCATAAAAGGGGACGCGCAAGGCGCGTCCCCCATAAGATCAAATCTGTTAAACTGACTAGCCTCTCTTAAGGAAATCAGGAATCCTTATTGACTGTGTATTTCCACTCTTAAGAGGTTTAGGTCTTTCCTCAGGAGCTGCTGCACTGCCACCTGCAGGCTGTGACTGGAAATTCTGAGTCTGCTGTGCAGGCTGTGTCTGAACTGCTGTCTGCTGTGGAGCCGGCTGAACCGGAGTCTGAACAGGCTTAGCCTGGATATTGAGAGGTACCGGCTGAGCACCTGTCTTAGGCTTATTGTTAAATACAGGCTGGCTGATAGTCTTCTTCTCCGGAGTAAAGCTTGGCTTTGTAAATGTAGAAGAAAGCTTAACTGTTCCCTTTGTATCTCCCTCAAGACCTGTAGCGATGATAGTAATGCTTACATCATCTCCTGCGACATCATTATCAACTGTACCGAAGATGATATTTGCATCATCTCCCGCAACCTCTGTAAGGTATGTGATAGCATCATATGCTTCAACAATACCAACATTTCCTGAGAAGTTAACGATGATATCACTTGCTCCATTAACTGTTGTCTCAAGAAGAGGTGATTCCATAGCTGTCTTGATAGCATCAACTGCCTTGTTGTCTCCGCTTCCCTTACCGATACCGATATGAGCGATACCCTTATCTCTCATAACTGTCTGGATATCAGCAAAGTCAAGGTTGATGAGACCCGGCTTATTTATAAGATCTGTTACGCCCTGAACACCCTGCTGAAGAACCTCATCAGCCTTCTTGAGTGCATCAGGAATACTTGTTCTCTTGTCACATATCTGAAGAAGCTTGTCGTTAGGAATAACGATAAGTGTATCAACGTTCTCGCGAAGCTTTGCGATACCATTCATGGCATTGTTCATACGTGGCTTTCCTTCAAATGTGAAAGGCTTTGTAACAACACCAACTGTAAGGATTCCAAGATTACGAGCTATCTCAGCAACAACTGGTGCAGCACCGGTTCCTGTTCCGCCGCCCATACCACAGGTAACGAAAACCATATCTGCATCCTTGATTATATCATTTATCTCTTCTCTATTCTCTTCAACAGCGCTGGCTCCGATCTCAGGCTTAGCTCCTGCGCCAAGTCCCTTGGTAAGCTTCTCACCTATCTGAATCTTGGTTGTAGCTCTGCTGAGTGAAAGCGCCTGCTTATCAGTATTAATTGCTATAAGCTCAACACCCTCAACATTTTCATCGATCATTCTGTTTACTGCATTGTTTCCGGCACCACCCACACCGATCACGAGTATTCTTGCAGGTGTTTTCTCATCATTTGATTTTATCTCGAGCAAGGTCTTGTCCTCCTTAAATTTATTTCTCTATATAGTCACATAATCATCATGACGAGCATATCAACACAAACCTTCACGGTTTTGAAAAATATTAGTTCATGACATACTACGTAATATAATAATCTCTTTTTGAAAAATAATCAACCGAAAATCTTATTAATCTTCAATTAATATTTCGTTCTTATTCTCAGATTATTCTTCATCAGATTCATAGTCTGAATCCCCTTCATCTGAGCCATTATCGCCCTCATCGTCAGAATAATCATCCGAAGAATCATCTGACTCTTCATCAGAATAATCGTCTGAATCGTCATCGGAATAATCATCGGAGCCTTCATCGGAATCGTCCGAATAGTCATCATCAGAATAATCATCCGAGTAATCGTCTTCCGAATAATCATCATCTGAGTAATCATCATCCGAGTAATCATCATCCGAGTAATCATCATCCGAACCCTCTTCACTGCTGTCTTCTTCCGTCGACTTATTATTCTGATCCTTTCCGCTCTTTGCGGCTTCTTCCTTTTCCTTTGCTTCCTTCTCCTCCTTCTCTTTTCTTTCCTTCTCCTCGGCAGCTTTTTTCTCTTCAGCCTCTATCATTTCTCTGGTCTTAAAGCTTGCCACTCCGTCACTGCTTGAAAAATCCTTCATGTAGAGAACTCCGGATTTCCCTCCGAGCTCTGTAATGATGCTTCCGAGGTTCATCATCTGAACCGCCAGATACGATCCGTCTCCGACCTCCACATCTATCTTGCCCATATTCAGGATTATATTTCCTTCAGGAGTAAACTCTATACCATCCAGCGCGAGACTGTATTTTTCAGTCAGCTGAACGATCGTGAGTATATGGTTGAACTTTGTCTCATCAGCCAGAGGAAGCTTTTCACCCTTCTCCCAGCTTTCAAATTCCAGCCCCTCAACGAGAGGAACCTTTGCCTTCTTCTCCTTTGAGGTTTCAAGTATGATACCGTCTTTATCGAAATACACATAGCTTTCCATGTATTCGAAACATCCGGCGATCTTCTTTTCATAAACTATTACATTAACAGTATCCTTGGATTTAAACTCAATTTCGAGCTTTGCAACAAAAGGTATACCCTTTATCTTCTTAAACTTACTCTTCCAGTACAGAAGAATGGTGTTGTCCATATATGCATTGTCACGTACTATCTGCTCGATTTCTTCCGGAGAAGAGTAATTGCAGCCGGTAACATTGACATTCTTAAGCTTGAATGTACTGAAATATATCAGAGTTCCCGCTATCAGAACAAATATGATTCCGAGGACGATCAGAAGCTTTTTTCTCTTCATCTACACCTCCCTCGGAGCCGTGAGAGACTCCTCCCTGTATGGCCTTATCTGTCTTGAGACAGACATGACAAGCCCAATCTCTATCAGGAGAAACAGAAGCGAACTGCCTCCATAGCTTACGAACGGAAGCGTTACACCTGTATTTGGCATGATATTCGTAACAACGCAGAGGTTTACCACAACCTGGAAACCGATATGGATGATAACTCCAACAACCAGAAGGCTTCCGAAACGATCCGGTGCACCCTCAGCTATCATTCTGAGTCTCCAGATAAGTATTCCGAATACTACGACAAGTCCTATTCCCCCGATGATGCCGAGCTCTTCGCAGATAACTGAAAATATCATATCGGTATGTGTCTCAGGAATGTATCCTGTTTTCTGAATACTCTGTCCGAGACCTCTTCCGAAGAGTCCGCCTGAACCGATGGCATACAGTGCCTGCATAGTCTGATAACCATTTTCAGAGGTTTCAGGGTGCAGCCATGCATCGATACGGTTACTTCTGTAACCGGCTTTCAGGATGAAAACTATGACACCCAGCACACCGATTATGGCAAATATTCCAAGATATTTTACCTTAGGTGTTGCAACGAACCATATACCAACCATTATGACACCGCATATAATCGCAGAACTGAGGTTTTCGATAGCAATTGGTACAATGAGGAGGATTGGTGGAATAAACAAAATGAACGTTTCCACTATGCTATGAAGCGCCCTGCTCTGCGTAGTACATGCGTGTGCCATATATATTATTATTGCAAGCTTTGCAACCTCAGATGGCTGAAATGAAAAGCCGCCAATACTGAGCCATCTTGTAGATCCGTTACTCTCCTCGCCGGCAAAATGCACGAGCAGGAGGAGTACACCCGCAGCTACCACTATGAGCATATTGAATTTACGGATCTTCTGATATCTGACAAAGGAGATCACTATTACTGCAAATATACCGAGCAGCGCGATTATTCCCTGTCTCTTAAAATAATAAGCTGCATCATCCGTCATGATCCTCGCCATATATGAGCTGGAACTGTATACCATTACAAGCCCGAACATAACGAGGAAAAGCACGAGAAACAGAGCCGGATAATCAAAGTATGTTCCGGCCATGAAAAATGAAGTTTTTCTCTTTCTTCGTGCCATGCGCTCACCTCTTGCTGCTTATTTGTATATTCCGTTATGAAAGTGGATCACGAGTATCCGTTATGCCTTCGGAGCTTCTTTCTCTGCAGGAGTACCCGGATCTTCAATCTCATTTACATACTGCTTGAAGAGTTTTCCTCTCTCCTCGTAGCTCTTGAACATATCCCAGCTTGCACAGGCCGGTGAAAGAAGAACGCTGTCCTCCGGCATGGCATGTTCATTACAGAACATAACCGCATCTCTGAGAGTGTCCATAAATACAATATTATTAAAGCCATGATTCTTTGCACACTTGGCAATAGCCTCTGCCGTCTCTCCGATAAGCACGAGGTATCTTACCTTCTGAGCAAATTCATTTACCCATTCATCATATTCATTCTTCTTATCATAACCGCCTGCGATAAGAAGTGTTGTGGATTTCATTGCCCGAATAGCCTTGATGGCAGCATCAGGATTGGTTCCCTTTGAGTCATTATAGTAGGTGACTCCGCCTATGGTCCTTACAAATTCTATTCTGTGCTCAACACCCATGAAGGAATCGATCACCTTTCCGATGATATCCACAGGAATATCCATATAATATGCGATTGCAGCAGCCGCAAGAACATTTTCAACGTTATGGTCACCAAGTATCTTGATATCCTTCAGATCTATTATCTTCTCTTCAAAGCTTTCAGGATCGTGTTTTACATATATGGCACCGTCCTTAACGTAAGCACCCTCATCAAGAATCTCTTTTCTGCTGAAATATACTACTCTGGCTTTTTCAACCCAGTCTCTTCTCTTTACTGTTTCAGGATCATCGTAATTCAGTACGCAGATATCATCCTCTGTCTGATTCTTTGTTATATCAAACTTGGCTCTTGCGTAATTATCAAAGGTATAATGTCTGTTCAGATGATCAGGAGTAAGATTGAGTATAGCTGAAACGTTTGGTTTAAAATCATGAATTGTTTCAAGCTGGAAGCTGCTTATCTCTGCAACAACTATCGTTTCCTCATCTGTTGTATCGGCATACTTTGTATAAGGAATACCTATATTTCCGACTACTATGCTGTTGTCTGTATAAGCCTTGCATATCTCACCGACAAGAGTGGTTGTCGTAGTCTTGCCGTTTGTTCCGGTTATAGCTGCAATACGTCCCTTATTGAAATAATATGCCAGTTCTATCTCGCTCCAAACAGGAATTCCGTGATTCTTCACATCAATAACAAATTCACTGTCAACAGGGATACCGGGACTGATAACCATGATCTCTGCATCCTTCATATCCTCTTCAGAGAGCTCGCCAAGCACTATCCTGATATTCGGATTATCCGAAAAACCTTCAAGAAGACCTGTCACATTAAGATCCTTTTTCTGATCGAAAAGTATAACTTTGGCTCCGTTTCTGAGTAAGAGTCCTGAAGAACTCACTCCGCTCTTTCCTGCTCCGGCTACTATAACCTTCTTGTTTTTCATCTCTCAATTTCCTCCGATATGATCTATATTACTCTGATCCGTTTACTCTTTTTTACAGTGCGATGAGTGCCACCATCATAAGCAGCATGGTAACGATGGTAAACATTGTCACCACCTTGGTTTCTTCCCAACCGCCAAGCTCAAAATGATGATGAATAGGTGCCATCCTGAAGAACCTTCTCTGTCCGTGTGTTGCCTTGAAAACAGCAACCTGTATTATTACCGAAACAACCTCTATAAGGTAGATAAATGCGATGATTATAATTATGAGCGGCTGACGAAGAACCAGTGCCGCTGCCGCTGTATAGCCTCCCAGCATAAGTGAGCCCGTATCACCCATGAAAACCTTAGCCGGATGACAGTTAAATACAAGAAATCCGAGTAATGCTCCGAGCATTGCGCCTGAGGTTGATGCAATTCCTGCCGAGCCGTACATCACGCCTGCCGCTATGAAAAATACAGCTATAACAGAAGTAACCGATGAAGCAAGTCCGTCAAGTCCGTCCGTAAAATTCGATCCGTTCTCTGTTCCTATTACCATCACAAACAGAAGCACATAATAGAACCATCCGAGATCAATTGTGGAATCCGTAAAAGGAATCCTTATTACGGTTATATTTTCGTATTTCCAGCCCATATATGCGGCAAGTCCTGCAGTTACAAGAATCTGACCGATCATTTTCTGCAGAGGTGTAAGTCCCTCCGAACGCTTCAGACCTATCTTGATAAAGTCATCCAGAAATCCGACGATTCCAAATCCGACTGCTGCGATAAGTACCGGTATGATCTCACTGTATCTTGTTGCGTAGAATACAGAAACCGAAGCAAAAGCAAGGAGTATCATTATTCCGCCCATGGTCGGAGTTCCCGCCTTTTTCTTATGTGCCTCCGGTCCTTCCTCCCTGATGTACTGTCCAAACTTCATCTTATGGAGTACAGGTATCATGAGCTTACAAAGGATAACGCTTATCACAAATGCTATAAGCACCGGTGCCGCCACATCCTTCTTGATATCCATACATTTCACTGCAAATAACATGCCTCGCATCTCTAATTCCTCCACATTTTAATCGATGCTTTATATGATACACCCTCTGTCAAGTATTTGTTAAATATCTCCTACAGATATCCTGTCATTAATTGTCGCCTTCACCGTCTGTATTACCATCTGTCTCGCCGCCGTCAGAGTCGCCATTCTCAGCATTGCTTCCATCTGATCCTTCCGTTTCACTGTCTTCGCCGGATTGATCCGCATCAGTGCTTCCTTCCGTACTGTCCGACTCACCGCTGCTGTCTTCATCCGAACCGGCATCTTCGCCGCCATCCGAATCATCCGAATTACCGTCTCTGTCAGAGGTTGAGGTCTCTCCTATCGTCTCATAATGGTTTTCACCACCACCTGCAACATCATTTTCAGGTGCATCTCCTTCATAGATAGGAGAAACAGGATCGATATCTGCATCTTCATCATAATCGTCATCTGTTTTATAGATGTTCATGTATGGGAAGAGGTCCTCTGCGATCATATTAAATACAACCGAACCTGCCGCACTGAGATACTGAAGATCAAGATGCGGCTCATCAACTATACAATAAACAACAACCTGTGGATCATCAACCGGTGCAAAGCCTATAAAGGAAAGGAGATATTTATTATTTCCTCGAGGAAGCTTTTCTGCCGTTCCGGTCTTACCACCTATCGAATAACCATCGACTCCGGCAAGCTTTCCGGAACCATCGGTTACAACCTTGTGAAGTATTTCTCTCATCTGAGCTGATGTATCTTCGGAGATCGTTCTCTTGACAAGAATATCGTCAAAGCTCTTAACAAGATTTCCATTTTCATCAACTATCCTGCTTACTACGTGCGGCTGATAATAATATCCACCGTTGATAGCGGAACAGAAGGCTGTTCCCAGCTGCATCATCGTAACCGTAACACCCTGTCCGAAGGATGAGGTTGCAAGCTCAACAGGATTAAGTGTATCTTCGTGATAAACAAGTGATGCGAGCGAGTCCTCGCTCTGCTCTCCCGGCAGGTCAACATTTGTTCTCTGACCAAATCCGAAGAGAACCTGATATTTATCAAAGATTTCCGGACCTTCCATCGATGCGATCTGCATAAGGCAGTCGTTGCACGAATTCTCAAGAGCACCGGATACAGTAAGTGTTCCGTGACCATCATGGTTTACGCACATGATATTCTCGCCTGCAACTGTCTCATAGCCATTACAGTAAAATGTCTCATCACCGTTTAATATGCCATCCTCAAGTGCACCTGATATGGTAAATACCTTATAGGTCGAACCCGGTTCATAACAGTCGCTGACAACAAAGCTTCTCCAAAGCTTGTTCAGTCTCTCAACTGTCTCGTCATCCGACATGGTTTTCATGGTCTTCTCGAATTCTTCATCCGAAAGCTTAGGGAACTGATATTTCAGATATTTTGTATCGTAAGCATCGTTCGGATCATACTGATGAGCATTGTACAGTGCAAGAATCTCACAGTTTTTAGGATTCATTACAAGAACGGAGATATTTTCCGCACCGACCGTCTCCATGTATTCCTCACAGTTCTGCTGAACTATCGCCTGGATCTCTGCGTCTATCGTTGTCACAACCGTATCACCATTGTTTGCAGGCTCGGTTGTTTTCTGAGTACTGTAATCATCAGTTATATAAACATAAGTACGTCCGTCTTCACCGTTAAGGTATTCATTGTATTCACCCTCGATACCGCCAAGACCGACATTTCCGCTTACTACGAAGCCAAGCATATGGCATCCGAGGACACCATTCGGATATACTCTCTCATAGTTCTCCTCGAACCAGACACCGACTACATCCTCACCTTCATCCGACTTTTCATAATCGGTAAAGGCCTTCATCTGCTCGTAGGAAAGATCCTTTCTGACAACCTCATAGAAGGACTCCTTATCCTCAAGATATTTCATGAGTTCCTCTTCAGTTATGTCAAAGAACTTGAGGATTGCTGCAACGGTTGCATTCTTCTTCTTTTCATTACGAAGAATATTCTTAGGCTCGATTATAAGGTTATAAACCTTATTGCTCATTGCCAGCTTGGTGCCGTTTCTGTCAAGTATGTCACCACGCTTGTAAGGCACGGTCGTACTGGTGTAGTTTCTCTGACTGAGAACCCTGCTTTCGTACTCCTTGCCCTTCTTGACATTGAGCTGAATAAGCCTTCCGATGATCACACCGAGCATTATGGTAATAATTCCCATAACGACAAGAAGGTGCATCCTCATATACCTGAGGAACACCTTTCTTCTTCGCTTATTTTTTTTACTTTGTTTACCTGTCTGTGACAGATTGTCTGACCCTCTGCCCATATAGATTCAGTGCCTCCTAATCAGCACTCGGAACATCCTGATACTGGTTCACGTAGTCCTCGTTTGCTGTATTGTAATATACTATCTGACCCTTCTGTGAATATACCATTCCGAGTTCATTAACGGCGATATTGTAGATTTCCTCAAGTGTATAGGAATCTGAAAGACTGTTTTCAAACGCCTCATTGTCTGCCTTCATATCCCTGATCTCTGTCTGAAGACTTGAAATCTCACTCTTCTTGCTGTCTATCTTGCTTTCCATTCTGATCATGTTTGCACATGAGAATATCATTATTACCATTGCAAAAGCAAGGAAAAGAGTATATTTAAAATCAAATGCAAGTGATTTTCTTGCCTTGACAGCCGATACTCTGTAGGTTACAGGCTGCTCTACAGCCGCTGTTTTTCTTACTCTCCTGTGCTCTGTATCCGGTCTTCTCTCAGGAGTTCTTCTCGGATCATAAGCAGGTGCTGCCGATGATCTTCTGCCCGGTACCCTTGCAGGTCTCTGCTGAGGACGCTGTGCAGGTATAACTCTTGGTGCAAGCTCCGGAGCAGCATTATCGTAAACATATTTTTTTCTGACAGTACTTCCATCAACATAATATACTTCTCTCATATACCTTTTCTGCTCCATCTTTTTTCCCCTTTACATTTTTTCAAACACTCTGAGCTTTGCGCTTTTTGCCCTGCTGTTCTCCTGCAGCTCCGTATCATCAGCAACAATCGGTTTCCTGGTTACTACCTTCCCTTTACTCTTCCTGCCGCATACACATACCGGAAAGTCCGGCGGGCATATGCACGGGTTCATCGCTACTCTGAATTTATTCTTAACCATCCGGTCTTCCAGAGAATGGAAGGTTATTATACATAACCTTCCTCCCGGAAGAAGGAGGTTTATCATCTTGTCAAGTGCTTCTGAAAGCACCTCGAGCTCATGATTAAGCTCTATCCTTATCGCCTGATAGGTTTGTTTTGCCGGATGTCCTTTTTTACTTTTGACCTTTGCAGGAAGAGCTTCCTTTATGATCTCATTAAGCTGAAACGTTGTTTCAATCCTGCTTTTTTCTCTGGCATTTGCGATAGCTCTTGCTATCCTTCCGGCAAACGGTTCCTCACCGTATTCTCTGATTATCCTTGCAAGCTCTTCCTCGCTGTAATCATTCACTATATCCGCTGCCGTCACACCGGTATCTCTGTCCATCCTCATGTCGAGCGGTGCATCATTCCTGTAGGAAAATCCTCTCTCGGCATTATCAAACTGATAGGATGAAACTCCCAGATCAAGGAGTATTCCATCTACCCTGTCAACTCCGAGATCCTTCAGTACCGTATCTATATTTACAAAATTACTTTTAACTATCGTAAGTCTGTCGGAGTATTCCTTCAGTCTCTCTCTCGTACTTTCGATCGCATCTCTGTCCTGATCGGTTGCGATCAGTCGTCCGGTCGGGCCAAGTCTTTTAAGTATTCCTTCCGAATGGCCTCCGCCTCCGAGAGTTCCGTCAAAATACACTCCATCTTCTTTTATATTCAGATTTTCGATAACCTCATTAAACAGTACCGGTATATGACTGAATTCCACCACTTTATCCCACCTTTATCCTGCATCATCCGAAGCTGACTGCCCGGCCACTCCTTTTCCTAGAAGAAATAATCAATGTCTTCAAGTGCCTTTTTGACGCCTTCCTTGGTGAGTTCAGGTTTCTTGTTCAGAGCATCCCAGGTTTCCTTGCTCCATATTTCGGCCTTCTCGCCGTTACCAACTATAACAACTTCCTTATCGATTCCGATCTCTTCACGAAACTCTGATGGAATAAGAGTTCTTCCCTGACCGTCTATCTCAGCATCTCTTGCATTTGCCTGAAAGAATCTTCTTATATTTCTTGCCGCTTCTGTCTTATTACCGATGGCACGAAGTCTGTCGGTGAAGCTGTCCCACTCCTCTGTACTGTAAAGGTAGAGGCAATCGTCAATACCCAGAGTTATAACAAACTCACGTCCAAGGATATCTCTTATCTTAGAAGGAATGATCACTCTGCCCTTAGCATCAACACTATGAGTAAATGTACCTTTCATGTTTTTGGACATTGTGTTTTCCTCCTTTCCTCTGAAATATCCTTATCGGGCGATCACTCTGATCCGGAGCTGTTGAAAAGTTATCAACAATATCAACAAGTTTTCAACCACTTTGTGACACCTTGTTACCCCAAGGTGCCATTTCGCCCCACCTGTCTCCAATATTACATTAAAATGCGCTTTTTCGCAAGTGAGAGTTTTTATTTTTTTGGAGCATATTTGACAAATTTTCCGCTGTTTTTCTGTCATTTTGCACAATAAAAAAGCCGCCCGAAAGCGACTTTTTCAATATTTTGTGGTGTGGTTCGTTGTCCCATCTATATTTTGTGATTACCCACTTTTTTACACCACTTTGGCGATAATATGGCTGTTTTCCGCCACCTCACACCACTATGCTATTTTTTTGTTGATTTAGATGTTTTGTTATTCTTTTTTCCGGCACCGTTTTTCTTATTATCGGATGAGTTATCAACATCCTCATCCCTGGCAGCCGTTTTATTCTTCTCGGTTTTATTCTCTGCAGTTTCTTCTTCAGCAGAGGTTTTCTTCTTCCCATCCGCCTCATTTTTATCTGCAGTTTTCTTCTCGCTGTTTTTCTTCTCAGCGGCTTCTTTCTTCTCGCCGGTCTTCTTCTCTGCAGTCTCTTCCTTCTCAGCCGACTTCTTCTCAGCTGCTCTCAGTTCTCTGTATTCAGACAGCTTCATGATACTGTGGCACTTCGGCGTATGACCTCTCAGTATCCTCACATGATTATAGACCATCAGTCCCATCGCACCGAAGAAGCAGATAAGAGCCACCAGCTGAGACACCTTAATATTTCCAAGCATAAGAGAATCTGTTCTGATACCCTCGATCAGAAATCTTCCGAGACCATATCCCATTATATATATAAGAGATAACTCGCCATCAAACTTCTTATGTCTCCTGTAAAGAAGGATCAGTATAAGTACTGCCAGACACCAGAGTCCTTCAAGAAGGAAAGCCGGATAAACCGTTATACACGCTGTCCTCTTACCGACGATCTCCGGATTCATCAGCATTTTATTTGTGATTATCCCTTCATCCAGATAGCGATTTAAAGATCCTTCGTTTGCAAAATAATCAACAGGTATAGCCATTCTAATAAATGACTTTGTATAATCACCGAATACCTCTCTGTTGAAGAAGTTGCCCCATCTTCCTAGCATCTGACCGATCAGCACGCCCATGCAGACCGTATCGCCCATAAGCGGAAGACTCAGTTTTTTCTTCTTATTGAAGACGAAAGCAACGAAGGTTCCGACGATCAGACCGCCGTAGATTGCAAGTCCACCCTCTCGTATATTTATGATATCAACAAAGGTCTTCCAGAAGCCCTTGCCCTTCTCATAGTATTCATCCCAGCTGAAGATAACGTAATAAATACGTGCTCCGACTATTGCCGGAATGATCAGCCAGAGGAAGAAATCAAGATAAGTTTCTTCGTTCTGTCTGCTGAGTCTTGCCTCCCTGCTCGCAACCAGAAGTGCAAGCACAAAGCCAAGAGCTATCACAACCGCATAAAGCTTTATCTCTATGCCAAATATAGTAAATCCGTCCAGAACATTCCAGAAATGAATTCCAAGTCCCGGAAAATGAATACCATTCATATATTAATCCTTTCACGTAACAGTTTAATGTATATCCCACTATGTCATCTATACATTAAATTTAAAGAGGATTACATCGCCGTCCTGAACGACATATTCCTTGCCCTCCTGACGGACAAGTCCCTTATCCTTTGCAGCTGTCATGCTTCCGCAACTGATCAGATCATCATAGCTTACGATCTCAGCCTTAATAAAGCCTCTCTCAAAATCAGAATGGATCTTTCCTGCAGCCTGTGGTGCCTTGGTACCCTTCTTGATAGTCCATGCTCTCGACTCGGTCTCTCCTGCTGTCAGATATGAAATAAGTCCAAGAAGGCTGTAGCTTGCCTTGATCAGCTTGTCAAGCCCTGACTCGGTAAGTCCGAGAGCTTCAAGGTACTCAGCCTTTTCAGCATCATCAAGCTCGGATATCTCAGCCTCCATCTTGGCGCATACGGTAAATACTTCGCAGTTTGTCTCAGCCGCATAAGCACGCACCTTCTGAACATATTCGTTTGAAGCGCCCTCGTCGGCCATATCGTCCTCTGCAACATTTGCTGCAAATATTACCGGCAGAGATGTAAGCAGGCTGTATTCGTGAATCCATGCCTTCTCATCGTCATCATCTGCTATCTCGAAGGTTCTTACAGGCTGATCATTCTCAAGATGCTTCTTCAGTCTCTCCTGGAACTCGTATTCCTTAGCAGCCATCTTGTCATTTCTCGAAAGCTTGACTGTCTTGGACATACGCCTCTCAAGAACCTCAAGGTCAGAGAAGATAAGCTCGATATTTATCGTCTCGATGTCACGGATAGGATCGATCGAACCCTCAACATGGATGACATCAGCATCATCAAAGCATCTTACAACGTGAACGATTGCATCACATTCACGTATATTTGAAAGGAACTGGTTTCCGAGACCTTCTCCCTTCGATGCACCCTTAACAAGCCCTGCAATATCAACGAACTCAATAACAGCAGGTGTTGTCTTAGCTGAATTGTACATCTCCGTAAGCACGTCCAGACGCTTGTCCGGAACCGCAACTATTCCGACATTCGGATCAATGGTAGCAAACGGATAGTTTGCGGCCAACGCCCCTGCCTTTGTTAGTGAATTGAAAAGTGTAGATTTACCGACATTTGGCAATCCGACGATTCCTAATTTCATTTTCTGTATATCTCCTTTAAAAAATACTTATTATTCAAAAACAAACTCTTCACCGAATTTTTCTTTATACAGCCCCTTCCAGTATGCATCAAATCCGGGATAATTATGTTCATCACCACTGTTTCCTTTGTAACATTTTATATTGTACTCAGGATCTTTCATGCTGATATCGAAAGTATAATCAAGATTATATTCTGCCCCTTTATCCTGTTTTTCCGAAATATGCTTTGGCAATTCATCTCTGATACTCTGTACATCCTCGTCTTTAAGATCTGCAGACTTCTCTGCATCTGTGTAATCAGATAACAACCTTGTAGCATAATATATCTTTTTATTCTTCAAATCAAGTGTCAATCTTCTCGGATAAGCCAGCTCGCCGCCATAATACATAGCAAACTCAATAACGATCACATTGACCGTTTTTATATAATCCTCAAGCGGAAGCTCACTCGGCGTCCCCTGAAAGAATCTCCCGGTATCCGTTCCGTATACCACGCCATTATTATAATCATTCGAAACCGTATCCCAGTAACTCTCCTTAGTTAATGTATCCTTTCTGAGTCTGTATTGCATAATAAAATCCAGGATGTACTCTCTTGGGATATCCGTCTCCGTAACACCGTAATATTCCAAAAACTCATCAACACTGACAATCTTGTCAGCCGGTTCTTCAGTATCATTCTCTTCGCTTGAGCTGACAACCGCTGTACTCTTCGTATCTTTATCAGTTGAATCGGAATTGGATTTTTTATCACATCCAACAGTAAATAATGTCATTGCAAGAAATGCCATTAAAATAGTAAACCTTTTTCTCATTGGACTCCTTCCTCTTTCGCATTCATTCACCATTGGCAACAATTTGACTTTTTTCATTTTTGTCACTTTTCTCTATAAGTATTTCTCTATCACACTCTGTTCCACCACTCTTTTCCCAAGGAGTGTAATTGCCTGCTTCGGACATTTATTAACACATCGATAACACATGGTACAACGGTCGCCCGAAACAGCTAACTTATCTTTAATAGTGATATTATCCATAGGACAGAGTTTTTCACACTTTCCACATCCTACGCATTTACTCGCATCAATCTTCAGCTTATCAGAATAATGTTTTGTTTTATGTCCGAAATATAATCTCTGCCCGAATAATCCGGCCATCCGATACAGAGGCCCTGTTCCTTCCTGTGTTGGTTTACCTGCCTTAAGCAGCCTTACAGATTCTTTTATCTTAAGCTCTGCATTTTTAACAAGCTCCTTGTTCTTCTCAAGCGGACGTTTCAATGCTTTCTCATCACCGATACTGTCTGGCATCTTAAGATGAAGCCCGCCTATAACTTCAGCTCCATATTTTTTCAGAAGGCGTCCCAGCATACCGGAACCATCACCGCTGAAGAGCCCCATCGTTGCGATCACAAAGATCTTCTTATTCTTCCACAGCTTATTATTATCCGAAATAAAATCATGCAGGATTTTCGGAATCGCGCTGTACTGCACAGGATAAGCAAACGTTATCATATCTGCATCCTTTGCCGCCGATATTACATCCTCATCCTCAATCGAATAAACCGCAGTTTCTTTATCATATTCTCTGCAAAACACTTCCAGGGCATACTTTGAATTGCCCGTACCGCTGAAATATATACCTGTCATAACGATCAATCTCCCGGTTAAATCTCCTTCTCCAGATATCCACATGTAAATGAGAAGAAATCAAACTTTATAGTTTTTGTATGTTTAAACCCATTCTTTTCATACCACTGTCTCAGGACAGTGTTTTCTTCAACTATACTGAGCTTCATAATTCTGCATCCCAACTCTTTTGCTTTTGAGATTGAATCATCAAGAAGTGTTTTACCTATCCCTTTATGCCTGTATTCCGGCAATACACTGAGACTGCCCAATTCACACTCGTTCTCATTATTCAGAGCAAGATTGTAGTATCCGATCAGTTTATCACCCTCAAAATATCCATACATCGGACGGTGCTGTTCATCCATCCAGGTAAGAATCTTTTTTTCATCGGTTGCAAACGCTGTAAACGCAGGAGAGTTTTCCGGTGTTATATCAAACTGTTTTGCAACAGTCATAAAACTCTCACATATCACCTTAACACATTCCGGTATATCACTTTTTTCTATCGCCCTTATCATATATTAATCCTCATAATGTTCCTCATATGCAACAATTATTTATAATTTTACCATTCCAACAAATATAATCAAATATTATCTTTATAAATGACAAATTTAATTTTATATCTATCTTTCACCCCAATTATAAGCTTTTTCATTACAAAATTAACCTCAAAAGGCGTTATAAGCATCCTCACCTATAACGCCTTTGTATTATACATATTTTATTATATATGCTTTATTATATCTGTGTTTTTTTACTTTGTCTTTACAGTCTTTACAGCACTCCAGTCCGAATAATAATTAGCCGAATCAACAGTCATATAAGTACGGATGCGTACGTAATAGGTCTTATTTGAAACAAGTCCTGTCATCTTCTTACTTGTTGTATCATATGCCTTAACTGTATATTTCTTACCATCTGTAAAATTCTTATCCGTAGCAATCTGTATCTGGTATCCGGTTATAACTGACTTGGACATCTTGGTTGTAACCTTATTCCATTTTGCAGTGATTGCTTTTGATGCACCCGTAAGACCTGAGATCGTTGTTCCCTTTGGAACAATCTTGAATGTCTTGGTTATTGAACCGGTATAGTTTCCTTTTCCGGTTATAACCACTGTTGCTTTACCGACATTCAGGTTGTTGCTGAAGGTCAGATAGTAATCTCCTGTCGTGCCTGACTTTGTACCCTTTGTAAGTGTAACAGTCTTTCCGTTAACCTTAGCGGTAACTGTTATTGTCTGAGTTATATTCTTGCCCGTGTATGTGCAAGATGCATTAGCCAGTTTTGCAGAGCTGATACTTACAGGAGTTATTTTAAATGTAACTGAGACCGATTTAGAATAATTACCTTTTCCTGTAACAACCACTTTGTAGGTACCGGCGTTTACAGGAGCATCTACCACTTCACCGGCGCTGTTTTTATATACATAATCATAATCAGTACCAAGTGTAAGCGTGTTATCACCAACTTTAACTACAGGTTTTGGTTTATTAGCCTTGCCTGTATATGTATATGATGTCTCAGGCAGTGTAACTGTGGCTTTGCTTGATAAGCTGCATTGAACGATATTAAATGTCTTGGTAATTGAACCGGTAAAGTTTCCTTTTCCGGTAACGACCACTTTAGCCGTTCCGATCTGGATGTTATCACTAAATGTCAGATAATAATCTCCTGTTGTACCTGACTTTTTGCCTTTTGTAAGTTCAACAGTCTCTCCGTTAACTGTTGCAGTAACTGTCGGTGTCTGAGTCACATTCTTGCCCGTATAAGACATATTGGCATTCTTGAGAGTAACTGAACCGATCATAGCAGGAGTTATTGTAAAACCGGCTGTTACCGACTCAAAATAATTCCCTTTACCTGTCACTACTACTGTGTAATCACCTGCATTCACAGGATTCTCAACCACTTCACCTGTACTGTCTTTATATACATATTCATAATCAGTGCCCGAAGTCAGTATTTTTTCTCCAACTTTAACTACAGGTACCGGAGTGACAGACTCACCTGTATATGTATAAGATGTTTCAGCCATTGTAACTGTAGCTTTTGTTGACATGTCACACGGATAATTATCATAAATCTTTGACGTTTTTGGATCAATAAACTTTACTGCTTCATCTCCCGAAACATCCGTTGCATAAAGCGTATTATCATGAACTAAATATATAATTTTCGGTTCTTCAGCAGAAGTCTCATCTCCATTACCATCTTCACCAAGAGGATCAGTATCCAATATAACCGCATAATCAAATTCTACTTCTACAGTATTACCTTCGATTTCAGCCCCATTTGTAACTGCTATTCCGCAGCCCTTTAATTTAATAGTATTATCTATAATAGTAGTGGTATCATCTTTATTATCACTATTAATACCGCATGATACATACTTATTACCATATTTAAAGAAATATGGATCTCCTACTGTCTGAATATCTCCCGACTGTTCATCTCCCGCATCCACCTTTTCGGTTATGGTGTTATTTTCAATTGATATATTTTCGCCTCTTGTAATGATACCATCAAAAATATCAGCATCAGCGGTTATGGTATTATTTTTGATTATTGCTTCCCCAGGACTTGAATATTCTATTCCATTAGCTATCGATCCGGTTAATGTTATGGTATTATTATCTACATTCATCTCCTCTACAGCACCCATGTAAGCATAGGCATATATACCATATGTATATTCAGCATCAAGAGTAATAGTATTATTAGTTATACTTGGCTCATTAGGTCCGGATAGACTTACGGCATAGGCACAATACTCAGCGCTGATATCAAATGTATTATTATCAATTATCTGTTCATACGCATAACCTGAAAAACCATATATGCAGGCATCACTAATGTCGCTACCATCAATTTCAATTGTATTTTCACAAAACTCCAATTTATAGTCTCTGTCATAAAACGCAAAAACATCTTTATCAAAATAAAATCCGTACAAACAAGACCAATCACCTGTATGCGTGTTGCACTTTATATTTATTTTATTCTCATTAAATATCACATCATCCATCTCATTACAATATACACCGCTGACCATCACTTTTGGTGCCCAGGTATCAGGATCATATTGAACATCTACAGCCGGCAAAAGCGCTTCGATAGTATTACCAGTCAAAACCGCAGAGTTATAATTATCCTCATCTTCTTCATCCCCAAGTACGGCAATCGCACTATTTACAACCGTACCATCTGATTTACCTGTATAATATATTGTATTATTGCTTATATCAACCGTTGAACAATCAGCACAAATGGCATAGCTGTCAGAACCCTCTAAAGCAGCATAGTCGATCACACAGTTTTTTATAGTAACATTCTGACATCCATCTATCAAAATCCCATATATATCATTATGCTGAGTAATATCTAAGCCATCAATAGTTACATTATCAGATAGAACCATAAATATTACGCCATCAAAAGAAGCCTCATCTCCCACTATGCTGATAGAATGATCAATAATAATATAATTTACACCTATTTCAGAGAAATCACCCTGAAAGCATATTTTCTCATCAGTCACACTGGCCAACAATGTGCCCGATTCATCAAAATAATTAAAAAAGTCTTCAGGCGTAACAATAGTAGCCTGAACCGGATCCTCCTCCGTAGTCTCACCCTCCGGTGATGCATAAACCACATTATTTCCACCGATAATCCCGTTCTTAAGAGCATTTGAACCACCCGATAAGAATGCCGGAGCCATCGATGCAGCCATGCATATCAGCGATGCCGCTAAAAATCTCTTCCCCTTTCTCATGTTTACCTCCTTTGCAAAACTCAACAACCGTTGTGCAATAATTTAAGCAATAACGGTTACCACATATAATCTTTCTCCCTAACAGGAGCACTTTCCGAAGCGTTCTTTTCCGCCCACTTCGCCCAATAAAGTAACTATGTATAATTATAACATATTAATTGCAAAACATAAATAAAATCGTGGGAAATACTGTCTATAACAGTTTTCCCACCATATGACTTTGTTACATTTTCTAAGGTTATCAGTGTTTCCATATCTTCACGCACTTTCAGGCTGTCAGGATATTTCCTGACGAATCTTTACCTGCTTAAGTTTTTTTCTTAGTTCCCTGTAATCAGGACAATATTTCTCGACCTCTGTCCAGAAGCTGACCGAATGGTTCATCTCTCTCCTGTGGCACAATTCATGAACGATCACATAGTCTCTGATCTCCGCCGGCAAAAGCATAAGCTGACAATTAAAATTCAGATTGCCCTTTGATGAACAGCTCCCCCATCTGGTTCGCTGGTTTCTGATTGTTATCCTGCCGTAGGTAACACCCATCCTCTCCGCATACTCCTTGACACGCGGAGGGATCGACTTTAGAGCTTCGTCCGCAAGCCTTCTTACCTCTTTCTCTGAAAGATCGATGCAGTCCGAATGCTCTTCCTTAAGAGCCCTCATCTTCTCCAGATGTTTTTCTATCCAGCTGCTTTTTTCATTAACAAAGCCTTTGATTGCTGCTTTTGACATCCGATACGGCGCCCGGACTACAACCCTGCAGTCCGGCCTTATCTGTATAGCTATTGTCTTTCTGTGTGATTTTATGATTTCATAATTAACTTGGATCATTTATATGTTTTCTCACAATAATCAATCATTTTCTGTATATTATCCGGTCTCGCTACTATGAATTCCCTGATGCTCTGAATACTCCAAGACGGATCACTTGGTATCTTTGGATCCTTATAGCGGTCAAAGAACTGTGGATAAAGCGGCGAATACGTCTTCGTGAAGCGATCCAGATTGTCCACGGCCGCCTTCTGCTCGAACTCAGTATTAGTAAGAGTGAGCAGTTTATCCTCAAATTCTTTCCGGAAGCCTTCATTGGTCATAAGATACGCAAAGCACAGCACTGCCGGATTGTCTGTATCCATGTCCAGTAATCCCTCAGTTTTATAATTGTCTTCTTTTATCGTATTATGCCCGGCATCTGATTTTCCGCTCCAGCCGCCGAAATCCAGATCATAAAATACAAATCTCCATCTTCCGTCACCGTACCCATCAGTTCCGTCCGATACAGTTGTTTTCCACATTGACCAGTTCTTACCCGGCCAGTCCCATTTATTATCGATCCATGTTTCCACGGCAAAATACTCTAGTACAGACTGCGGGTCTACCAGCCTTATAAATTCATCATAATCCTGCTGTTCCTTCAGATCCGAATGATCAGCAAAGAAATCAAGAAGCTCCCTGAAATAATAATCCTCAGTTTCTCCCTCAGGAAGTTCTCCTTCGTCCAGCTTATATCCCAGCTTTAAAGCCTCGGCATCACCTTTATAGAGTACCACATTATCCTTATCAACACCATGATGCTCTTCAAAATAATCGTCGCTGTAATCCTCCTGAAGGACATAGAGCCCCCAGTATTCTCCGTTAAGATATACGATACAAGGACGGGATTTCTGTGTATCCACGGACATATCACCGCAGAAGCTCTGCCAGAAGGTATCGTTAAACTTCGGTCCCATGGCAGCATTTCCTCCCGCACGAAGTACAAGGTTTTTGTATTTATCCATTACCTTTCCTTCATCATTCAGATAATCCTCACCAAAAACCGGATATTCAAAATTCTTCTGTCCGTAGTCTTTTCGCGCATACAGACGGAAGCCCTTCTGCAGATCCGATCTCGAATAGTTGCCCTGTATCCTCACACCACAGTTCTGTGAAAATGCTATGCTCACATTTCCTTCACCCGAAACCTCCAGCATGGTGATCCCTGCCTCACGCTCCCAGTCTCTTCCCTTCTGGTTATAATTGGCAGGAAGCTTTCTGCCGTCCTCAGGATCAGCTTTATTGGCAGTTCTGTAATACCCCTCAACCGATTTCTTAAACACATCGCCCTTAACATAGATTCCCTTATCAGATGAAAAAAGGTCATCATAGTCCATCGAAAGAGAAATAACAGCAAGCGACTGTCCGGAAGCCCTGCAGCTTTCAGCAAGTCCCTGTATATGCTCTTCCATGGTTCCGATAAAATATACCGCATTTGACTCCTCAGACACTTCGCCCTCGGAATTCTTCGCCACTGCCCTGACGGTCATACATTTATCCACATCTGCATCCGCCGGAGCCTGAATATAGCATTCAAAGGTTTTCTCTGCCTTATTTGCATTACTGTAATTAGAACAGAAGAGGTCAGGAGATACTGCCGAAACAACATTCGGATCATTTTTCCTGTCACGTATCAGTACCGCCTCTTCGTATTTCACAGCTGTATCACTGCATGCCGGATCACTTCCGTCAACAGTATACCATATTTCCTTATACTCCGGATCCGTCGAAGCTATCTCCAGTGGGAACTCATCCGCATATACTCCGGAACCTGCCGAAAAGGTCAGCACGCCCGAGGTATACGGAAGCTTTTCTTCGTTCTCTCCCTCTGTCCGGGTTGTTTCCGTGGTCTGATCCGGCTCAGTTGTCTGACCATCCTCAGTATTCTGTGTTGAATCGGTTGTCTGACCATCCTCAGCATTCTGTGTTGAATCGGTTGTCTGACCATCCTCTGTGGTCTGAGTTATTTCAGTATTCTGAGCATCCTCCGTCCCCTGATCGGTACCGGTAAGCTGAACTGTTCCGGTAGTCTGAGTAGTATCATCCGCCTTGTCTCTCTTTCCGCATGCAGAAAGAGTCAGCGCTGCAATAATCGCATAAGTAATGACAGGTTTGATAAGTCTTTTCTTAAACATGTCCGTATATCTCCTTCCCGATAAATACTCCTATCGAGCATCCATGTTGATCATTTACAAACCCATCTTATCATCTGCTGTTTTTTTATTATACCCGCAAAAATACACCTCTATTACATTGTTTATACAGTTTGCCGCCACCCGGTCCGCGACAGTTCAGAATCGAAGTTTATCTGCCCTTCTCCTTCTGCTTCAGATGAAGCTTTACAAGCTCATCCTTAAGTGCTATCTCGGATATTACATCCTTGATCAGAGTATCAAGATCCGAGCCCTCTTTATAATTTGCAGGTACGATATAATTCACTCTGTTATTTCTCAGCAGTTCATTTGCCTGTTCCTTCTTACTCTTCTGATAAACCGCTATCGAATAGCCTCCGTTAACCTTTACAAGCTTCATACACGGAACATCCGTGATACCGTCAGCAATATAGATCATATTTCTGAATGGTATACGTCTCTCGTCTTCAGGAATATAATCATTAAGCGTCCTGTCATCAGAGAGATCCGAAACGCCCTTATTTATCCTGAACAGAAACTGAGTCTTGGTGGTGTAATTGACCACATTTTTCGGCCAGCAGGCTATGTCGTTCTCATCATACATAAACTCGCACGCATATACTTCCTTGAACTTTCTGTAGATGCTCGAGCCTTCGATTATTTCCTTCAGGCCGGACGAAATGATGTAGTGTTCAACCTGCACACCGGCAGCCTTGCCATAGGAATTAATACGGTCAAACCACTCTGTCACGCCATCATAGAACTCCAGAGACTTACCCAGCTCGACGAAATCCTTACGATGAATACTTTTGGAATTTCTCTTGGATTCGACGATCATCTTCCACATATATGCAAGAACTCCGTCCATCTGAAGGCTCTTAGACAAGTCATTCGCCCCACTCCAGAATTCTTCCTCAGACAGCCCCACGTTCGGAATAAAGGAGTATTCCTGCATATTTTTGGTGCAGAGTGTTTTATCAAAATCATACATTATAGCTACAATAGTTTTCCTGCTCATTGTCACTCCTCCTTAGCCATACACCCCTCATCAATTCTCTTATATCCATAGTTAAACAGTCTTCCGGCTCCCGGCAACCATACCGATAATCATATAGCTGTGAATACACTGCCGGCCATCCGTATCATTAACATATACCGGCATCAGACCGAAGTGTAAATCTCACACTGATCCGGCCAGGCTCGTCCTATGAGCGTAAGGTTATACTCTTCCGCAAGTTTTACCGACTCAATGGTCGGAACGGATTTAGATACCAGAACCGGTATTCCCGCAGAGATCACCTTCTCAACCATATCAACCGGTGTACGCCCTGATGTGAAGAGCATACACTCGGGTAAAGGGATCCCGTTCAGTATCGCATACCCCACAGCCTTATCAACCGCATTATGTCTGCCGATATCTTCACAGACATAAAGAACCTTTCCTTCTCTGGCAAGTATGCATACGTGACTGCCGCTCGTCATCCTGTGTATCTCGGTTCCGTTTTTAAATTCGTTTACAAGCCCAAAAACCCATTCAGGCTTCCATTTATATTCCGGAAGCCTTTTTATTTTTCTAGCGTTTTCATTCTCGGCAAATACTCTGTTACCACTGCAGCAGGTCGGAACACTTACGACAGTCTCTTTCCACGAGATTTCTCTGCTTAGAAAAACGCTTGCTTCATTCTCATATTTACAGAAGACTATCTTATAGATATCCTCTGCCTTTTCGATAAAACCGTCCGTCAGGAGTCTTCCGGCCACAAGCTCTCTTAGACCATCCTTCGTACAGGTAAGTCTGTAGACAGGATGCTCATTTATTATTATTGTCAGAACATGCTCCGAGATAGCCTTCTCTTCTCCCGGACTTTTTAGTCCATCAGGCTTCAGTATGGTCGTTGTAAGACTTCCGACGTTCTGCATGGCATTTCTCTCCTACTTCACTGCATTTCCATCTGCAACAGGTATTCCGTTTACCGTCATATCATCCGTGAGTTCTATAACAAGGCATTTTCTGCCATCTATAACACGTGTATCGATTATATCTGTGTGCTTTGTATTTACACGCAGCACCATATTCGAGTTTCTGACTTCGATATTTCTGACAGGCGCAATATTATCTGCAAAGAGCTTCTCGTCGATCTTCACCTTAGGAACATACGCTTTTCCGTCTGTACCTCCGACCTCCATGTTATCATCGGCTATCTCCGAGTCAACCTGCCTGTCACGGATCTTCTTCATGTCAAACTGCTCATCATATTTCCTGTCAAAATGATTCAGTCTTTCTTCCGATACGCCGCTCTTCTCAAATACATTTCTCATGGTATTTTTGTCCAGAAAAACTGTCTCACCCGCAGCTTCGTTCTTCCTGTCTCTGATGGTTTCCCTGAGGTTTTCCTGAAGGGAAAGAACCGTCTCTATATCCGATTCCTCGCCAAGAACCTCCGAAACAAGATCAGTAAAGCCTTCCTTCTGCTGCTTTGCCGGAAGCGTCATCGTAACATCAAGAACATTGCTCAGGAACGCATCCTGCATATAGTCAGTCCTTCTGCTTGAATACAGCACAGCATTATCATCAGAGCTTCTCTCATTAAACTCCGGAAAGAGGAAGCCGTTTTCAGGAAACTCAACGGCAAAAATCTGCTTCAGTGTATGTATCTCTCCTACGGTATCGTCAAAGCCCAGTCCCGGCTTGGTCAGCTTCATGGGACAGATACTGCAGAGGATGTATTTATAAACCTCTTCAGAGGCATCATCCATCTCTATACCGTCAGTTGTGGCACCTGGAACATCGTACGCCTGATATATCAGAAGTATCAGATAATTCCCGACATAATTATAGTTTTCGATGACCTTGTCATAAAAGGATTCCAGCAGGGCCTCATCTTTAAGCTCAGTATCCTTCAGAAGCCTGAGAAGTCCCCTGCCTTTATCATTGCCGGTATTCTCGTCTGCATCATCCCTGCCGACAAATGCTGCATCCATGAGATTTTTGCCCGGAGTACCCGAAAGTGTCCTTCTGAATATCTCCAGATATTTATACATTTCCTCCTGTGGGATGTTGTAGAACATCTCATTAAAAGTCTTAACCTTCTTCTTTTCACCATCTACATAACATCCCGCAAGTGTCAGGATATTGCAGTCCTGAATTGTATCAAACAGTGATTTTATCTCGTTTATCTCTTTCTTAGTCAAGTTACTGTACCTCTATAGGCTCAGAGTATTATATCTCTTTCACCTGTTCCTTCTATATTTTTTCAATAAACAGCCGGTTAATCTTTGACCGTGCAAATTACAATTTCTTCACGACTATAATCCATTTTTAAAATTACTCATCATCTCATTTGTCAGACTGAGATTGTTTGGCTGAAGTACTATGTCCTCTCTTTTAACCCATTCAGCATATTTCAGTTCATTCTCATCCATATGTATCTCGCCTTCACCGTCAGCCTCACAATAAAAGCCGACCAGAATGTCCTGCGCCATTCCCCACGGCTGTGACTTATAGTATCTGATATTCTTTACTCTGACACCAGTTTCTTCAAAAACCTCACGTACCACGGTCTCCTCAAGCGTTTCGCCGATCTCCGTAAAGCCTGCAACAAGGGCGTTTTGCGCGAAGCCGGTTCGATATCTTGTGATCAGAAGGCTTTCACCCTTTATCACTCCTACTATAACCGCCGGATTGATCCTCGGGTAAATAATATTGCCGCAGTCATGACATCTAAGCGCTCTTTCCTTGTCATCAAAATCAAGAGGGCTGCCACATCTTCCGCAGTGCTTATTATCGGTGTACCATCTCCACAGATGATAAGCTGTAAATACAGCAAAAACCTCTGCTCCGGTACAGGTACTGCGAATCTCTCTTACTGTCCTGTATTCATATCCTTCCTTTTGATGATCATACTCATCCATAACAAGGAAGAATCTTATCTCATCAAGCGAAAACAGATATATCGTCCTTTTATTCTTTGCTTCTTCTCCCTTTATGAACTCTATCCTGCCCTGCTCATCATGCATCAGCAGTCTTCCGTTCTCATCGAAGAAAAGTGCAATATCTTCATCAGTTAAAGTATATTTACAAAATGTATTATCAAGTCTGCTCGGATAAATATCCTGTATCATATCTTATCTACTCCACTTAAATCTCTTTATATGCTTCTAAACCGTTATCTCTATCTGGTTACCCTCGATAGCCACGATGCAGCTTTCATAATAGCCGTCACCCGTTACTCTCGGGCCGCTCAGAACCTCATATCCGTCAGCTGCAAGAAGTCCTGTCAGTCTGTCAACCTCATCTCTGCTTCCGACAGAAAATGCAATATGTATATAGCCTGTTCTTTTCGCAGTTTTCTCCGGATCCTCAAGTTCCGGTTTATTCATTATTTCCAGCCTTGCTCCGTCATCAAAGCTTATGAAATATGATCTGAAACCTGTATTTTTATTATGATAGCCATCATTTGATCTGCCGTCGAGATATTTTACAAAAAAATCCCGTGCCTTCTCCAGCTCATTAACGTACATTGCGACATGCTCTATTTTCAAGAACACTTACCTCCTATAGTTCTATTCATGATAAATATCTCATTACACTAAACCGTATATCATTCTATATCTTCTGCTAATCCCGCATCTTCTTCAGCTCAGACATTGCAAAAGGTACTGTTATCGCAAGAGTAAGTACATCAGCCACCAGCTGGCTTATCTCCACGCCCTTCAGCTTCATGAACAGCGGAAGTATAAGTATCGCAGGAATAAAACATATTCCGTTTCTTGCCGAGGATGTCACGGATGCCTTGACTCCGCGTCCTATAGACTGCAGCATCATATTGGTCATGATACTGAAGGCATTGATCGGGAGTGCCAGAACCTGAAATCTCAGAGCTTCCTTTCCCACGGCAACAACATCCGGATCGTCCCTGAAAAGTCTCACAACATCAGGTGCATTTATGAAGCATAATACAGCAAGTGCAAAAAGCACTACCGTTCCGACCTTCACTGAAAACCAGAAGCCTTCCTTTACTCTTCCCTTCAGCTTGGCACCGTAATTGAAGGAACAGACCGGCTGATAACCCTGGCCAAAACCGATAAGTGCTGACATCATGAGCATCATGACTCTGGATACTATCGACATTCCGGCTATTGCTGCCTCACCACCGTATTTTCCTGCGGCAGAATTAAGGAGTGCCGTTGCAGCTGCGGCAAGTCCCTGTCTGAAAAGAGATGGGATTCCGCCGTTTATCACCTGCACAAAATAGTAACCATTCAATCTGACATTCGAAAGCCTGAGATGTATATTTTCACCCTTACTGCTTCCGATGAGAAGCATAATAAAGCTTGTTATCTGTCCGAATACTGTGGCAAGTGCCGCGCCGGTAACGCCCATGTCGTAATAAAGGATGAGCAGAGGATCCAGTACCATATTTATTATCGCACCGGCTATCAGACCCACCATCGCATAAACTGCGTTGCCCTGAAATCTGAGCTGATTATTGATAACAAACTGACACATCATGAAAGGCGCACCTATAAGGATTATCCTTGCGTACTCCGAGGTCATCGCCAGAGTATCCTTACTTACATCTCCCGAAGACAGAAAACTGGTGATCGGGCTCATAAAAATATTGCCGAGCACAGCTATCACGACACCAAAAATGAGCGCAAACATAAATCCGGTGGAAGCCATTTCATCAGCTTCCCTCTTCTTGCCTGCGCCCAGCATTCTGGACAGAAAGTTACCCGACCCGTGACCGAACATAAATCCAAAAGCCTGTATGATCGCCATAAGCGGAAATACCATACCGACAGCGGCTGTTGCACCGGTCGCATTCACCGGAATACGGCCTACGAAATAGGTATCGGCCATATTGTAGATTCCCGTGACCATCATGCTTATTATGGTCGGAACGGCCAGCTGAAGTATCAGCTTTGGAACCGGTGTTTCTGTCATATATTTATATCTGTTTTCTTTCCTGATTCCGGCCATTGCAGTATCCTCCGGGACGGTTTATTCTCATCAGATTATAATATCACTTTTTCTGCGATTTTTCAGATTTTTTTACAGACAGATATTTGATGAAATCCGCCTCAGGAACAGGTCTTGAAAAATAGAACCCCTGAAGATAATCAACTCCGAGTTTTGTCAGAAGACTGATCTGCTCTGCAGTTTCAACCCCTTCAACAAGAATCTTCTTTTTCATCTGTCGTATCATTCTAATCGTATTTTCAAGTATGGCCATTCCTAGTTCACTTGTTTCAGCACCCCAGAGTATACTTTTATCAATCTTGACCACATCCAGATCAAGTGAAAATACAGCGCTGACATTGGAGTAGCCTGTACCGTAGTCGTCCATGGAGAATAAAAATCCTTCAGACTTCAGCTTACGGATTATCTCACTCAGTCTCATGTAATCACTGGCCGCTATGGTTTCTGTTATCTCAAAATTTATCAGTTTCTTACTGACACCATATCGTTCAACTATCTGATTTACACTTTCCACAAACCCCGGTCTCATACATTGGATTACCGAAAGATTTACATTTATATTATCTATACCATATTTTTCCGGAACGCCTGTTTTGATAAAACGGCATACCTCTTCCAGAACAAACTCATCTATATCATCAACCAGACCTGTCTGCTCAGCGACCGGGATAAATTCGTCAGGATAGAGATTGCCCAGTTCTCTGTCATGCATACGTATCAAAGCCTCGGCACCATGCAGCCTGCCGTCAAGATAATGTGTCGGCTGATAGTAAACCTCATAGCTTTTATCCGCAAAGCCCCTTGAGATAGCATCCTCCACCAGACGCCTTCTCATGATGAAATTAAGGTCATCGCCTTTAAGTACGCCCTTATCCTTATCCTCAGGTATCGGACTCTCAAGCATATAGAAAAGCTCCGAGGTTGTTCTGATCTGCTTAGGTATGTCAGCAACCATGATGGTCGTATTAAGCTGTATACTGAAATTCTTGTATTCCCAGGTGTATTCAAACCGCTTCTCCATCTCATCGGCAATCTGCTCCACACGCTCCGGAAGCTTATCATATAATGTCAGAACAAATATGTTTTTACCAGGCACATAGATATCATAACGTTTCACTATCGATTGCAGATAATCTGAAAGAATATCCGATATCACATTGGTCTCACCATTTCCGACAAGTCTGTCTATAATTTCATAATTATTTATCCTTATGACTATGATACCAAGCCTTCTGTTATGTTTAAGGCTGCTCCCTATATCCAGATTGAGAGCCGCTCTGTTATAGAAGCCCATTCCGAAATCAATACGATCATCTTCGTTCTCAACAGACATCATAACACCGGTAAAGCCGACCGCTTCCGCAAGAACCTCAACCTTTATGCTCTTCTCAACAAGCTGTATGATGACACCCACAGCTACAAGAACAAAGAAGAAAACAAGCGCATTTCTTCTCTTGACAGAAAGCACCTTCCAGGAGCTGGTAAGTATCATAAAGCTCAGAACATAATAGAACAGAGCTGCAATATATATGGCTATCTCGCCCCATTCGCGGTGAAATGCATAATCCTCATCAACGGTCCATACCATATTTGTCAGAGGATTTGTAAGCGCCAGTATTTCCGTCAGCAAAAACGGAATCGAAAGAAGCCTCACCTTAGTGCTTACAAGATGTGTGGAAACGAAACTGACATTGGAAATATAATAAAAGAACATCGGACATAAGGCTGTATGCGTCACAAAATACGCATATCTGCTTATCTTGAAAACATGCGGAGTATATTCGTTGAGTACCGGATTTGAACCATAGATTCCTGAAATCATGCCGGTCATGGCATTGACCGTAAGAATACAGAGTATCGTGATAAAGATCTTATTCTGAACCTTATCCGTACGCCCCTGAATAAAAGTATATATGAGATTGACAGCACAGATCAGCAGCGTTGATACTGCTACTCCGAGACTGAAAGAATAATCCAGCATACAATCCCCTGCCTCTCTGATAACACAACATATACCCTCTTTCAGAATACCATTTTCAGAGGTTTTTTTCAAGGAAATATCCCCCCGGACCGGCCGCTGTTTCTGTCCCGAAACAGCCATTTTTAATTGTTGTTATATCAGTCTTTCTTATGTTATACTATGCCATGCAGCCGGGCTGATCATACGTATTGTGTATATGGACTGCATACCCGGCTGAAGGTATGGCTCTAAAGCTGTATCGATCATTAACTTTGACAGGAGGGCTCACTCTTGGAAGATATGTATTCAAGCTTTGCAGCAGTTTATGACCGCCTCATGGATAACATTCCCTATGACGAATGGACAGCTTATCTGACAAAGCTTCTCAGAAAATACGATATAGATACCGGTCTTGTTGCCGAGCTCGGCTGCGGAACCGGAAGTATCACCGAGCGTCTTGCCGCCGAAGGCTACGACATGATAGGTATAGACAATTCAGCCGAAATGCTGGACATTGCCAGGGAGAAGAAAGAAGCTTCAGGCAGTTCTTCACTCTATCTGTGTCAGGATATGCGTGAATTCGAGCTTTACGGAACTGTCAGAGCGGTTGTTAGCTTATGCGACTCTGTCAATTACATAACCGATGAGGAAGATCTTCTGACTGTTTTCAGGCTGGTCAATAATTACCTTGATCCGAAGGGTGTATTTATCTTTGACTTCAATACTCTGCACTACTACAGAGATACGGTTGGCGAATCAACCATAGCTGAAGACAGAGATGATATCTGCTTTATCTGGGATAACTATTTTGACGAGGATACCTGCATAAATGAATTATCGCTTTCACTCTTCATCCCGGAAGACAGTGACAACGAGCTCTACCGCAGACATAATGAGCTGCATCTGCAGAGAGCATACACTTTGGATACCATTAAAAGCCTTATAGAACGGTCGGGAATGCGATTCATCACTGCATATCACGCCTTTACGGAGGATGCACCGGACGATGAGTCAGACCGTATTTATGTTATCGCGCAGGAATGCTGGAAATAAACACATCGAGACCATTCATTATAAAACAATAATCACAAACGGTATTATCATTATACAAACAACAAACGGAGATAGAAAAATGTCAGATATTATCATAAAAGGCAGATCTGCCAATAACGAGGTAAGATTTTTCGCCGCATATACAAAAGAACTTGTTGAAAAGTCAAGAACGATCCATAATACCAGCCCGATATGCACTGCTGCTCTCGGACGTCTCCTTACGGCAGGCGCCATGATGGGTACTATGGCTAAAAACGAATCAGATATGCTCACTCTCATCATTGAAGGAAACGGACCGGCCAGGAAGCTGACGGTCACAGCCGACAGCAAAGGAAATGTCAAGGGTCTGATCAATACTCCTGTTGTTGACCTCCCACCTAATCTCGAAGGACATCTTAACGTTGGCGATGCCATCGGTGACGGATTTCTTCGCGTAATAAGAGATGCTGGTCTTAAGGAACCATATATCGGACAGACCAATCTTGTAACCGGTGAGATTGCTGAGGATCTTACATACTACTTTGCAACCAGCGAACAGATTCCGACCTCAGTCGGTCTCGGAGTCCTTATGAATGCCGACAATACCGTAGCAGAAGCCGGCGGCTTCATAATCCAGCTGATGCCTTTTGCATCCGATGACACTATCACAAAGATTGAGAAAGGCCTCGCTTCCTTCTCATCCGTTACCGATTATCTCAGCGGAAATACTGCCGATACTCACGGTGCATCCGGCAATATAAGATTTCTGAATCAGGCATATGATGGTACAGACAAAACCGGTGGCAGCCATGCAGGTAATGCTGCCTCAGACAGTAATGTTCGGAACGCACAGAATAAAGGCATTAATAACAGTGTTGCAGCCAGCATAGTTAACGGCACAGGTTTAGACCTTACACCTGATGATACTATCATCATCGAGAAGCTCGCATCCATGGTAAACTCAATAATCAGCGATGGTGTAACAGTTGATGAGGCAATCCCTGCTGCATACAGCTGCAACTGCAGTCGTGAACGCGTAAAGAAGGCTCTGATAAGTGTCGGTAAGAAGGAGCTCCAGTCCATGATAAATGATGGACAGCCGGTGAATCTGCACTGTGAATTCTGCAATACGGACTATACCTTCTCCATCGATGAGCTGAAGTCACTTCTGTAATTTATATAATACGTATATTTATCACAATAACAGTCTGACGACCATCGTATCTGTCATATACGCAAATCAAGAGAACACCTCTTCCGTTGTACTCATAATACAATTGATGAGGTGTTCTCTTTTTGTCATATAAACGATTACATGATAACGTATCATTCCCGGTATTATTGTTGTTACATGATCAATGTCATCATATCGTGCTATTCATTTTTATTGTCCGAGATTTTTCATGTTGTCAATTATCAGATCCGGCCAGACCTTTACCATCCTCACTGCAGCTCCAAAGAGTATCAGACTCAGTGCAATATAGAATACCATCACCGGCAACAGCAGAAGCTCGTAGATTAATAGTCCCAAAAGAACCACGATCAGTGAGAGCACCATCATAATAGCCATATTAAAGAACACATTCAGATTACCACGAAGAGCACTGTATTCATCATCCCATTCAATATATGGCGACGAACTGTCAAGGCTCATGCCGACTATTATCGATATCACATGTGCCGCCAGCATAAGTAACGCGAACAGTATCCCTGTTATTACCGGAACATGAACATATATACATATAATTATATCTGTCGCTATAAGCGCCGGATATGTAAATATGAAGCTTACCGCAGCCTTGGCAAGCATCTGTGTTCTATACGGAACCGGAATGAATTTGATCAGATCCAGATGCTGTCCCTCTCTGGTAAATGAGGTTGATGCAACTGAATTAAGAGCCGTTGCGATGAAGGCAACCGATACGATAACCATCAGAAGTATCATGTCCGCGCGTTCCTTGCCCAGATCATACATTCTGATAAAGGATTTAAGAGCACCCTTATCACCTGTAAAATGAAACAGCAGGAAGGTCCCGACCGGCCATATCAGATTGATGAAGGCAGTATTTGCCGAGAAGGCCTTTGTTCTCAGTATTACTCTCAGTTCTTTTTTCAGGCAGGAAACAAACGGTGACGACATTACAATGTCTCTGTCCTTAACTCTCTGCTTTTTTACCGTTCCGAGTCCCGCTGCAGTATATAAGCCCTTCTGATACAGAGCCTTGCCCAGGAAATACAGAATCGCGAGAAGCCCTGCATTTCCAATCAGGTATAACAGAAAATACAGTATATTTCCTCTGCTTACAGCCTCACCAAGCCATGGTACAGGGAAAAATATCACATTCAGCGTTTCAAGAAATAGATTCTCCCCACCGCCAAGTGATTCCACATAGTTTTCCATATTTACTTCGCCCATGCTTCGAAGGGAATAAACGAAGAGTGCAGCAAAAAGCAGCAGAAACAGAGTTGATGTTCTGTAAAAAAGCTTAACACTCTTGATCCTGCTGAGCGCAGCCATAAGGATCAGACTGAATATTGCAGAATAGATCATCGGTACCAGCGGTATCAGAAAGATACCGGAAATCGATGCGATAAGCGAGACAGGATTGAGTGCCTTTGCAAGCCCCAGATTTTTAGCGATTGCCACCAGATATCCGCCAAAAACTGCAACCAGTACAAGGAATTCCATGATACTTTCTGCGATATATGCATATAAAAACTTACCGAGCATCAGATGGTGACTCGGTATAGGAAGGGTTACCAGATGTTCCCTGTCCGAAGAGAAAAAAAGAACGCTGAAGATCACCAGGATACCGAATATCATTGAAAATGCAGAGAGTATCTGCATCTCAAAAAGCATTCCGCCTCCCGGATTATCAGCTTCTATAAGTGCTTCCGTCATGATAAAGCTTATATATCCCACAACCAGTGCGCAGGGTATCATTATAAGAGATACTGCCACACCTGCCAGCACTCTGTAGCTCTTCTTTTTCGGAAGCTGCATTTCCGAATTTTTACTGAGGACTCTTACGAGAGAGCCTACACCAACACTGTTCATAACGGCCCTCCATTACTGTCTTCCATCCTCTTTATTACTGTTACTGTCATTCTTATCATCCAGACCCGTATTTCCGCCGGTCATCCTGATAAATATTTCTTCCAGATCCATACCCGGATACTGTCCTGACAAGCCCTCAATTGTTCCCTGATACAGATTCTTTCCGTGACTGATGATCATGATCCTGTCACAGAGCTTTTCCGCAACCTCAAGAACATGAGTAGAAAAAAGGACAGCGTTTCCCTTCTCGGCATGCTCCTTCATCATCTTCTTAAGTTCATAGGCCGCAGCAGGATCCAGACCTGTCATCGGTTCATCAAGAATCCATGCCGGCGGATTATGAATAAGCGCAGCAATAATCATAGTCTTCTGACGCATTCCGTGTGAATACTCCTTCATCGGAAGCCCCAGCGACTCTGTCATGCCGAAGCGCTCTGCAAGCTCATTTATTCTTTTTTTTCTGTCTTCTATGGGAACTCTGTAAAGATTGGCTATAAAATTGATATACTCGATACCGGAAAGCTGAAGAAGTATATCCGGATTATCTGCAACATATGCAAAGTTTTCCTTAGCCTTGATCGACTCCTGAACTATATCATAGCCATTTATGACAGCCTTGCCTGAGGCAGGCCTAAGGATACCGGTGAGCATCTTGATAACAGTTGTCTTGCCGGCTCCGTTAGGGCCGGCAAATCCAACTATCTCACCGGGTTTTATTTCAAAGGAAAGATCATCAACCGCCTTGAAATCCTTTCCATATATCATTGAAAGATTTTCTGCTTTGATCATGCGGTTCTCCTAATTCATAAATACAATCAACTATTCTTCTGTTGTTGCCTCTGTTGCTTCCTCGGAACTCTTCTCCGTAGCTACTGAAAGCTTCTTTCCAACTGACTTAAGCGCATTACCGAAACGAGCTGCTCTGTCGCTTTCATCCTGATTCTTACGGATGGCCTCGGTAATCTTGGTCTTATCCTTGAGACCGATGCTGCTGCCTTCCGGTGTGTAGATCCAGAACATATCCTCAAAATCAACATATACTATGATGATACCATCATTCGATCCGAACACTTCGCCGGCAAGCTCCTCAAGATAATCATCCAGTGTATCGCTTGGAAGTGACTCGATAATGTATAAATACGGACGTACACCTGTTGCGCTTTCAAAGCTCTTGAAGCCCTTGATCAAAGTCTTTTCATTTTCGCTGGTAACGACGTCCTTTGATTCACTCTTGTCAACGTAATACTCGACCTTACCCTCATACTTAGGGTCGTCCTTGACACTCATGACCTTTCCGCCCTTAATGTCATATATCTTCTTCTCGAATGCAAACTCACCGGTATAACCAAAATCAACCTTACCGCCTTTGCAATACCAGCTTCCGTTTTCATCTGTTGCAATAGTATCCTCAAATACAACCTTACCCTTAACAATATTCCACCAGCCGTTTGAGTTCTCTGCAACGGTATCTATGAAGGCAACCTTTCCGCCCTTAACGCACCACCATGCGTCTTCACCGTAAACACTTCCCTTGATAACATCATTAAGAGATGCATCATTTACGCCCTTTGTGAAATAATACCAGTCTTTATTCTCATCCTTTGCAAAGCCGGTATAAGTCTTATCAACCGTTCCGCCTTTGACATAATAGACAATACCATCCTGATCATATTTTACTACTCCGGTTATATTGTAATCAAAAACATACAGGAATACCGATTCAGGCGAAATCTGATTCTTTCCCTTCTTATCGGAATAATAACTGTTCTTTGTTACATCATACCAGCACTCTACATTACCTGCATCAAAAACAGTAGGCTCTTTTGTCTCAAGGTGAGTCAGATCATATTTCTTCTCCTTGCCCTTAAGAACAAAGATCATCGCAACGACGATGGCTGCTACGGCAACAACACAAGCTATGATCTCTACCATAAGCTTATTGCTCGAACCGCCTTTTTTGTCCGACTGTTTTGAAGTATTATCATTCGTCTTGGATTCAGCCTTCTTTGCTGTATCCTTGCGTTCTTTACTCTTGTCTTTGATTTCTTCTTTGCTCATTTTAAACTCCTCGTCATTCATTTTTATCTGAAGCAGCTTCTGCTTTGCTTTCTTTTACGACCTTACCTTCTTTTATCTCATAGGCAATACCGTCAAACTCAACAGTACCGCTAAAGTCAAAATCAACCTTACCCTTCTTGCAGTACCATTTCCCCTGATCATTCTGGCCGATCGCGTCAACTTTTTTAACCTTGCCGTCTTTGATATACCACCAGCCCTTACTGTTCTTTGCAACAGTATCGGTAATGGTAACCTTGCCATTTACGATATACCATGATGCTTCTTCGCCCTCGACCGTTCCCTTAATGATATCGGTACGAGTCTCATCAACCACACCATTTTTCAGATAATACCAGTCATTTTCATATTTCACATAGCCCTTGAAGCTGCTGTCAGCCTTGCCGTCCTTAAAGTAGGTGAGAACGCCGTCAACCTTAACTATACCATTAACAGAAACATCCTGAACGCCGGCCTTGAAGCTGTAAACGTCATCACCATATTTCTCGGTACCATTAAAGCCTGCGTCAACTAAACCATCCTTAACATAGTAAAGCTTTCCGTCATATTCCTGAATACCCTTCAGGCTCTTATCGAAAATATAAGTCGTAAGAGTTTCCGAATCTATCTCTTTCTCTCCTGCCATATCAGAGAAATCCTTGCCGCAGTAATCACAATGCCAGTATTCACCCTTTCCCGGACTGCTCAGTGTGGCAGCAACGGCATCAACATGCTTAAGGATATGCTTCTCTGTAAAGCCCTCTCCCCATGCCTTTGCTTCAATATCATTCTTCTTGCCTGAAGACTTATCGTTATTGATAATAACAGAAACGATTATGACTGCCGCAAGCGCCAGGAAAGCAAAAACACCGGCTATAGTCCAGGCCTTCTTATTTGCTTCACTCTGCTTAAGAGACTCACCATATTTTATCTCCTGCTTAAGAGGATTAGTGTTATATGCACTCGGGTTAGCACCTTGAACAGGTGGCTGTGCCGGAGCACCCGGAATGTTATGTGAGGATATCGGAGCACCTGTATACTGACCGGCACCCTGTGCAGGTGATGTCGGTATACCCTGAGCCGTTTTATCCTGAACACTGCCTGCGCCCTGAGAAGAAGCATTCTGCTGACCCTGCACAGCGCTCTGCGCTACAGCATTGATCTCCTCAGCCCTCGGAGCATCCTCAGCCCTTATAACTGATGTTACATCCAGATCAACAGATGATTTTCTGACATTATTGGCATCAAAACGAAGCTCTATCGTTTCACCCATCCTGTCGTCGTCCAGATCAACGCCGACTCCGTCCATGTCAGGTATATCACCATATTTATTTATATAATCACTTCTGTCAAATTTCTTATCATCAACGCTTCTGAAAGAATCCTGTCCGCCGGTCTGCTGAATGATATTTCCGCATTTTGGACAAACCGTTATGCCGTTAGAAATCTTATATCCGCATTTAGTACAAAACATCCGTTTTCCCCTCCTTGAAATAAGCAAAATAAATCTGCGCTAATATTATACACTAACAGGAGCAGTGTTATCAACCCAAAAAAACCTTTCAAAATTCGTCAAAATGCTTCAGATCCTATTCTGCCTCTCTACCTTAGAGAACCTGCAGCCGCAGTAATCCTGTCTGTAAAGAGAGTATTCCTTTGATAATTCTATCGAATGTTTATATCCGTTTTTCTTTTTAAAATCACTAAAGAGAAATACCGGTGAAGTGCCTTCCTCTGACATCTCCCTCTCGAGGCTCATTCCGATCTCATTGATCCAGTCCGACCTCTTATACGGACTTATAGAAAGAGTCGTTGTAAAGTAATCAAAGCCATGATCACGCGCATATTCAGCAGAATTTCTCATGCGCAGCGAGTAACAGTCATAGCACCTCGCACCGCCCTCTGGAAGTTTTTCTCTCCCTTCAGCCATCCTGAAAAAGTCCTCCGGTCCATACCCCGGATCAACCGCCTTAACGCCGACCGAAAAGGATGCCTCGCTGATAAACCTTCTCAGCTCCGCAAACCTTTTTTCATACTCTTCCTTATCGTCAATATTGGGATTATAAAAATACACCGTAATATCAAAATGCCCTGCAAGCACCCACAGAACATGAGAGCTGCACGGAGCACAGCAGGCATGTAGAAGCAGGGTTGGTTTTTTATCATTCTTATCAACTTCATTCAACTGATCACAAAAGATCTGATAATAATTCTTATTCATGCATTGATACCTCCTGTACGAATCTCAAGTTTTTTATCTTTCATTACCGATAGATACCCTCTCAGCCTGTATGTTTTTCATCATTTTGCACAACCCTGTTATGGGCCTTCAAGCCCTGAAAATATTTAAATTGTATATTTTTAACAGTTGACTTTGTGGATATTTTACAATATACTTAACATAAGTGAAGTGTAGGATATAGCTATAGAGGGAGGTTTTGAAAATGACGGTTGAACAGGCAGTTAAAAAATATAAGATGGAACCACTGAACGTATATACCGCGAAGGTCAAAGCCAAAGAGCTTAATGTTGAAGAAGTATTATACGCAAACGTTCAGAAGAACAAATACGCCTATATTGTCAGAGACGGAGCTCGCGGTACCTTCCTTTACAAGGATGAGAAGAGTATTTATACGAAGCTCTTCAAAGGTCTTCAGATGATTCCACTTGATAACTGATTTAAGGATATTTTTAAAACCGGACAGATTGTGTCCGGTTTTTTTCATGGAACAACGGATATTATCTTCCGTCTGTCCGCTGTCAATTCATTTTATTACTCAGTCTCTCCGTTTAGCTCAGTCTTCTTATCAGGAATGATCTTTGCATTGAACTTGGACTTCATAAAAAGCTTCATATGCTCAAGAGAATTCTCATCAAGATCAAGGATCACTATACGATCATTCTTGGTTGTCTTAACATAGAGTGCATAATACTCTGCACCCTTAACCTGCTCGGTAAAATCAAAGATCTCAAAGTTACCTGTTCTTCTGAGGTCATTCTGAACCTTTCCGCTTGACTTGTTCTCAAGGCTCTTCATATCAGAAAGATTTATCGTCATAACCTCTTTTCTTTTCTTGGCAGCAGCTATCTTAGCTATCTGAATATCGCCGTTTGTAAGCGTGTATTCATATTCCAGACGTGTCCAGTCAAGCACCCTGAACAGGAGAAATATTGATAATACTGCTATAAAAAGGAAAAACGATGAAATAGTGAGCATCGCAAAAAATGACGCCATCATCAGCAGTGATACCAAAAACAGTTTAAAATATGTTTTCGGTTCTGTTTTTCCGTAAACAAGTCTCTCGTTGTATTTGTCCATTACTAATTATCCTCCGTAATTATTTCATTGATCTGCGATGCCCCTTCAGGCATCCTTTTATATTCTCTTTTATTTTTTGCCGACAGGACATGATGTGCAGCCACAGCCCGTTCCCTCTGCAGAAAACTCATCCATGGCCATATCTCTGTATGCATAGTTATCAACCGTTTCCAGAAGACAGATCGCCTGGCAGGAAATTCCGAGTCCCTCGCCGGTGAAACCAAGCCCCTCCTCTGTGGTAGCTTTGATGTTCACACGATCCTCTTCTATCACAAGCGCGTCAGCAATTATCCTCCTCATCTCAGGGATATGCGGCGACATCTTAGGCTTCTGTGCGATGATGGTCGCATCGATATTTCCGATGATGTATCCATCCTCTTCAATGATTCTCTTCACTTCCTTAAGAAGCATTATGCTGTCAGCGCCCTTGTATTTTTCATCGGTATCCGGAAAATGCTTTCCGATATCACCCTTTGCAGCTGCTCCCAGAAGTGCATCCATTATCGCATGCACCAGACAGTCCGCATCAGAGTGACCAAGCAGCCCCTTATCGTAGGGTATATTAACTCCGCCCAGTATAAGAGGCCTGCCCTCTACCAGTCTATGAACATCATAACCCATTCCTATTCTCATATATCGTATGCCTCATTTATAATCTCATATCTCAGACGAAAGAGGTACTCCCTCTCGCACCATACATGATTATATAATTAAATCCCGAATCCTGCAAACTAAACCTTACAAAATTTTCAAAAAGCAAGTTTTATTATCTTTACTATTTAAGTTTTTCATTGTAATATTAACAAGGATAGTGAAATTCCATTTGTAAATCAGGGATTACAGATAAAGGAGGATAAAAGTATGGCACGTTCAGCAGGAGGCGGCGGAAGTCGTTCATCAGGCGGCGGTCGTTCAATGGGCGGAGGAATGCGTTCATCAAGCCGTTCTTTCGGCAGCAGCGGTCGCTCACATTCAAGCAGTTCAGGAAGCTATCGTCGTGCAGGCAGCAGCTACAGCAGCGGAAGCAGCTATCATAACAGGCCAAATACCGGCTACAGAAGAGGTGGTTCCTATGGACCGGGCTACGGCGGATACGGATATAACAGAGGCGGATATTATAGAGGCGGTGGTGCTCCTATAAGAAGCGGAAGCGGTGGATGCGGATGCTTCTCGGTCATCGTTATTCTTATCATTTTCATGATCATTTCTTCTTTTGTAAAGAATAACAATTCAACCTATGACAGCAGTAGCAGTTCAAACTCAAGCAAGACCAGCTCATATTTGAATCACGACAAATACAATGGAAGTGTAGACTCAAGTAAGGGTTATTTCCTTGATGACAGCATAGGTTCAGAGAAGTTTATTGATAAGACTAACAGAGACGACCTTATTGATGGCTTTGAGAAGTTCTATAAAAAGACCGGCGTTTATCCGTTCCTTTACATCATTGAAACTGTTCCTGAAAGCGGAAATGCCGACAGTGTAATGCAGCAATATACAAATACTTGCTATGAGAATTTCTTCGATTCGGAAGGTAATCTTCTCTTTGTATATGTTGCTTCTGAAGATGATTATTGGGTAGCCGGAGGCCACAATATCCGTGAAACTATCGATGATGACGCTATGGATGTTATCTATGGATGCATCAATTCACGTTGGGATGATGGCAATTTAGCAAATCGTTTTGGCGAAGCACTTGAAGATGCCGCAAAACATATCATGGGCAAGAGTCCTTGGTTCACTGTAATGATCGTACTCATCATTGCACTTGCAGTAGTAATAATCCTCTACATCGTATTCAGATGGTGGCAGAAGAAGAAGCAGGCAGAGAAGGAAGAAGCCGAGCATCTTGAGCAGATTCTTTCACAGCCGCTCGAAACCTTCGGAAGCGCAGGAATGGATGATCTTAAGGGTAAATACGACGGTAACAATGGCGGACAGACTCCTCCGGCAGGCGGTTCATACAACCAGGCTCCTCCGGCAGGTGGCGCAGGCTATAATCAGAATCCACCATATGGCGGAAACACAAACGGTCAGTACCCACCACAGTAATATAGAGTTGCGCCATAAAGTGCGAAAGAAAGGAGCACATGCTTTAACCGGCATGTGCTCCTCATTTATTTTATATACCTTCTTCTCTTATGCTTTTTTTACAGCAGTCTTATTAACCTTCTTCATCTTCTTCTGGATCTTACGCTGAGCCTCTGCAACCTTGAGCATATATTCAAACTGAGGCTTCTGCCATCCATTCCTAAATACTTCTGTATTCTTAAACTCTTCTCTGGTTTCAGCAGCCTTGGTCTTGATCTCATTTAAGCTGAGGTTACCGTAAGAATTGATCTTATTTTCTATAATATTATTCTCAATTATCTCATTATCTTTAGGATTATTAACAGGAGAAACCTGATTTGCAGCTGCCTTCTTAACAACTCCAACCTTTATGTCTGTAACCTTCTCACCATTAATGGTCATCTGAGTTATTACGCTCGCACCACCTCTTGCATGATAATACTTCAGGGCCACCTTGGTTACAGATCCGTAAAGCTTATCAAACGCTGCAGCAGCCTCATTAATCTCCTCCTCACCGGCTTCTGAAAGTGGCTTTCCGTTCTTGTTGATGGCCAGTTCGTTTACAAATGAATTATCATTATGAGCAATAACATTTAATGCATTATTAAGTTCCTTCTCATGGCTCGCATTAAATCTTTCGAGCGACTCCTGCATTCCGTTGAGAGACTTCTCGTTCAGATTCTTTCCATTTGCTGAAGGAACTGAATCAACCATGCTTTCAAGGCCCATCTCAAGTTCAGCCGCAAAACCAAAGGTTTCCTTTCTGAGCAGCTGATAGGTTGCTTCATTTCTCTGATTAAGCCTTGTAGGGTATTTCAGGTCCTCCTTAAAGAAGATCTGCTTTCTTGCTCTATAGTATCATGCCAGGTGCAACAAATGATCAACAAACAAGCCACGGGATTGCATCCACGAAGTGGATGAGGGTCCCGTGATCCGAGCGAAGCGAGTATAGTAACGGTCCGAAGGACCGTGAGTCTGTCCGCAGGACAGATGCGTTCTGCAAAGCAGAACCAAGACTT
>OCTW011555766.1_pt1 | contig 72710 bp, 60 predicted proteins | sample 1539671 | NCBI WGS metagenome assembly OCTW01 (sample SAMN02144230, study PRJEB22623) | gut metagenome | biome: sheep rumen | host: Ovis aries | place: New Zealand | reverse complement strand
TTGCAAATCCGCCCGAACAAATGCAAATCCACCCGAACAAAAGCAAATCCACCCGAATGGCTATGCTTACTTAGGTGCTGAGTAATTACTCATAACATAATATCATAAAGGTTAATTAATCTGAAATCGGGGGTTATTGCCGCTATTTTTCTTACTTTTGCCTGAAATTTGAAAATGAACATGAGAAAGATATTGACCCTCATCGTGTTGTCGCTGGCAGTCGTCCACCTGTCGGCACAGGAGTTGCTGGCCAAGGTCACCATCAACCATAACCAGATACAAGGCACGGATGCCAGCGTGTTCGAAAACCTGCAAGAGACACTCACGCAGTTCATCAACGACAAACAATGGACCAACTTGCAGTTTCAGAAAAATGAGCGCATTTCCTGCAATTTCAACATCACGGTGACCAAATACGATAATTCGACCAACACTTTCACCTGCTCCGCTATCATCCAGGCCAACAGGCCCGTATATAACTCTGCCTATACCACTACTCTTTATAATAACAAGGACAACGACTTCAACTTCGAATTTGCCCAGTTCGACCAGTTGGAGTTCAACGAGGAAGTCATCGACAACCAACTGGTGGCACTCATCGCCTACTATGCCTACCTCATTATCGGTCTCGACCTCGACAGCTTCGCACCCATGGGCGGCGAGGATATCCTGCAGCGCTGCATCAACTTGGTGAACAATGCCCAGAACCTCGGATTCCCGGGATGGAAGGCGTTCGACAACGACCGCAACCGATTCGCTATCGTCAACGACTATCTTGATGGCGGTATGCAACCCTTCAGGCAGTTGCAATACGATTATTACCGTAAAGGTCTCGACGAAATGGCCAGCAATGTGGAGCGAGGGCGCACCAACGTGACTACCGCACTGGAGGAATGCCTCCAGAAATGCCACGAGAACAAACCTCTGAGCTTGCTACCCCAGATCTGGACAGACTATAAGAAAGACGAACTGGCCAATATCTACAAGGGCAAGGGTACGTCCAACGAGAAGGAGAAAGTGTATGACATCCTCATGCGCATCAATGCCTCACAGAGCAACTCATGGGATAAAATCAAACAATAGTTGAGGATAACCTATATTCACAACGCAGAACATGCTTCGCAAACTTTATATCAAAAATTTCACTCTGATCGATGAACTCGACATGGAGTTTGGTGGCGGTTTCTCCGTCATCACTGGTGAGACGGGGGCCGGCAAGAGCATCATCCTCGGTGCCCTCGGACTGCTTTTGGGACAAAGGGCAGACACCAAAGCCATCAAGAGCGGCTGCGACCGCTGTGTGATCGAGGCACATTTCGACCTGAGCCGCTACGACCTGAAAGGATTCTTCGAGGAAAAAGATCTCGACTATGACGCCGGAGACAGTATCCTGAGGCGCGAAATCACCAGTTCGGGCAAAAGCCGGGCATTCGTCAACGACACCCCCGTGCCGCTCACCACCATGAGGGAACTCGGTGCCAAACTGGTCGACATCCATAGCCAGCACCAAAACCTGCTGCTTCACCAGGAGGATTTTCAACTGAGTGTGGTCGACATTATCGCACAAGACGCGGATGTGCTCAGCGACTACCGCACCGCATATCAAACACTCGTTTCGGTGAGGCGTGAACTGCAGGAGATGCGTGAGACCTTGCGCCGCAACAGCGAGAACGAGGACTTCCTCCGTTTCCAGTTCAATGAGTTGGAATCCGCCCATCTCGTGGAGGGGGAACAGGAGACTTTGGAACAAGAATACGACATGCTGTCGCACGCCGAGGAGATCAAGAGCGCACTCTATGGCGCCGACGAACTGCTCTCCGGCGAGCAAGGTGTTGTCGCCCTGTTGAAGAACGCCAGTCACAACATCGACTCTGTGCGGGAAGTGTTCCCGGCCATCGCAGAGGCCGCCGAGCGCATCGAGAGCAGTTTCATCGAGGTCAAGGACATCGCCGATGAGGTGGCACGGCAAGCCGAGCGAATTGAGTTCAATCCAGCACGGATGGAGGAAGTCAGCGAGCGCATCGACCTTCTCTATCACCTCCAGCAGAAGCATCATGTCGACAGCGTCGAAAGGCTCATCTCACTCCGCGAAGACCTCGCCCGGCAACTGAGCCAGATTGACGGTGGCGACGAGAACCTCCAGGAACTGGCTGCCAAGGAACAGAAATTGGCTGAGGAGTGTGAGACAAAAGCCTCAGCACTGACCGCACGTCGCACCCAAGCTGCCCGCACCGTGGAAGAAGAAATGCACAAACGGCTGGTGCCTCTTGGCATCCCCAAGGTGAGGTTCGAGGTGGAAATCACACCTAAACCGCTGTCGGCCGACGGCCACGACAAAGTCGCCTTCCTCTTCACGGCCAATTCCAGTACCCCGCTGCAACCTGTCGCCCAGGTGGCCTCAGGCGGTGAGATCGCCCGTGTGATGCTCTCGCTGAAAGCGATGATCAGTGGAGCCGTGAAACTTCCCACCATCATCTTCGACGAAATCGACACTGGCGTCAGCGGCAAGGTGGCTGAGATGATGGCACGCATCATGCAAGAGATGGGACAAAACGACCGCCAGGTGATCAGCATCACCCACCTGCCGCAGATCGCTTCCCGAGGTACCGCCCACTATAAAGTATACAAGGAGGAAGGCGCCCAGGGCACAGTGAGCCGGATGTGCCTGCTCGACGCAGAAGGACGGGTCAGGGAAATCGCACAGATGCTCAGCGGAAGCGACATCACCGAGGCCGCCATCAAAAACGCCCAGGAACTTCTGGGCAATCCATAAACATGTTTCATCCACTAACTCACATTGCCAAGAACCCAATAGAAATGAGAATCTTCTATCAGACATGCGGACTTCTGTCTGCCCTCTTCCTCTTCACCAACAGCGTCCTCGCCCAACCCTCTGCCGTGAAGAATGTTTCGAAATCTGTTTTCACACTCACCACTTTCAAAGCCGATGGCTCATTGCTGGCATCCAGCCATGGCGTGTTCATCGACGGCAATGGCACGGCTATCAGCGACTGGTCGTCGTTCGACGGCGCAAGCAGTGCCGTGGTTGTCGATGCGGCAGGCAAAAAAATGGAAGTGACCTGCATCGTGGGGGCCAACGAGATCTACGACGTGGCCAAATTCATCGTCGCAGGCAAGACCACGGCTGCTCCGGTGGCCACCACCGGACTGGCGGAAGGGTCAACGGCCTACCTGGTGGGCTATGCCGTGAAAAAGCCTGAAATCACCGAGACGCATATTGATAAGGTGGAGAAGTTCATGGACAAATACTCCTATTACATCATCAAACAGGAATTGCCGGGAAACACCCAGAGTTGTCCGCTGGTCAATGCCGCCGGTCAGGTGATCGGATTCCTCCAGCACTCCAAATACACCACCGACGACCATTCCACCGACGCTCTCTATGTGGCGGAGATGACCTCTTCGGGGCTCTCGGCCAATGATCCCGTAATGCGGCGGACGGCCATTCCTACGGCCATCCCCGATGACATGCAACAAGCCAAACTCGCCCTGATGATTGCCGGACAGGGGGCGGACTCTGTGAAATCATCCAAGGTGATTGACCTCTTCATGCAGAAATTCCCTGACCTGCCCGACGGTTATTACCTCCTGGCAGAGAAAGCTGTCAGGGCCAATGACTTCGACAATGCGTCCCGGCAGATGGAGACTGCCATCAAAAAGGCGACAGACAAAGATGACGCCCATTTCACCTATGCCAAACTGATCTATCAGAAGGAGGTCTACAAATCCGACATCCCCTACCCTGCCTGGAGCCTCGACAAAGCTTATGAGGAGGCACAGAAAGCCTACGAGGTCAGTCCGCTGCCTTTCTATCAGCACCTACAGGCTCAGATCCTCTATACGAAAAAGGAATACCAGCAGGCTCACGACCAATTCATGGCCCTCACCAAGACCAACCTGCGCAACCCCGAACTGTTCTACGAGGCTGCTCAATGCCAGAAACAACTGTCCGCTCCGAAAGAAAGCATCCTCTGCCTGCTCGACAGTGCCGTGAACGAACTCAAAAAGCCCTTCACCACAGAAGCTGCGCCTTATCTGATTGCCCGTGCCCGACAACTGGAGGAAATGGGAGAATACCGCAAGGCCATCGCCGACTACAACCACTACGACACGTTGATGGCGGGGCACCACAGTGCGGAGTTCTTCTATCAGCGAGAACAATGTGAGGTGAAAGGCAAACTCTTCCAACAAGCCCTCAATGACATTGACACCGCCACACGCATGGCTCCCGGCGAGCCTCTCTACTTTGCCGAGAAATCCTCACTCCTGCTGCGCGTCAACATGAAACAAGAGGCCCTCGAAGCTGCGGAGACCAGCATCTCGCTGGATCCTGAATACAGCGAGGCTTACCTCCTGAAGGGACTGGCCCAAATCCAGTTGGGAAACAAGAAGGAAGGGCTGCAAACACTCAACAAAGCACTTGAACTGGGCAACGAGCAAGCACCTGCCCTGATAGAGAAATACAAATGACACAAAAACGGATGCAAAATCACCAATACCGACAAATAATCCGCAAAATATTTGGAAATCAGACCAAAAAGCATTACTTTTGCACCCGTTTTTGATGGTTCCGTAGCTCAGCTGGATAGAGCAACTGCCTTCTAAGCAGTAGGTCTTGGGTTCGAGCCCCAACGGAATCACACAACGACAACAACGAGAGCCCAATCACAAGGCTCTCGTTTTTTGTTATTTAGCAAAATTTAACACCCCGAAGAGAATCCCATCTGCTATATTTTTGTATTTTTGTCTTCTTAAGAGAATCTGTTTGTGTTTGACTAAACCCTATACATCATGAGAAGATTATTATCGGCGATTGTCTTTTCTTGCCTCACATTGTCGTTGATGGCCCAGAATGGTATCAAAGTGAACTACAAAGGCGCCAAGCCCACTATCACGGATTTTGTTTGGGCCGCATTCCCCTCTCTGAACTATGAGGACGAGGAGGAAACTGGCGACCGCCCATGGAGAGCATTGCAGAATGCCATGGAACGTCACAGAAAAGGCCTTCCACAAGAGGAAGGTGAGACACTGACCATCGACTCAAAAAACGGATATATCCTTTTTGAGCAAGTATACAATGAAAACGCAAATCATGTTTTCAAATTGGAGATATGCTACTGGAATGAGTCGGATGGAAAACATAAGCTCATTGCCTTCAACAATTTGGCAAGCTTAACTGACGGCAGACCATGCCTGACAGAAACGAGTGATTTTTGTTTCTTCCGTTACAATAATGCCACGAAACGTATGGTAGGCTGTGAACCTCCCGGGTTTGAAATTATCTACGACGGCATTTATGAACTGCCGCGTGTTGGCAAGGACATCATTCACACCCAGTGGAACGAAGACGGCACCACGAAGAAGAAAATATTAAAATGGAATGGAAGACGATTCAGCTATTAAACTGATGATGACATCATCTATGTGAATCGCTGGGTTCCACCATCTCCGGTGCTGTTTATCCCTTTTGTTTCATCAGAGACAGGATCATCTCATTCGGAGAGAAGTCCCCATGATAGCCATAGTCGATTTCCTCGTCTGATGTCACCCAATCGACATCGATGTCCTCTATGCGGTCGAAGACACGCATGTATTCAGGATGGTAATACGGAAAATCGACAATGGCTGGATTATTGGTCAGGAGTTTCTTGTTATAGCAGACTGCCTCCATATAGCGAAGCGTGGGCCCATGCTGTCCGGGACGGACGATCTCAAGGATGCACTGGCTGTCCTGCATCATCTCCAGGCACTGGGAATAGGGGTACAACGCCTGCCCCTTGGTCAGGTAATGGATGCCGTCGGTCATGGTATCATAACCTTCATCCCATAACTTGATATGGAAGTCGCATCGGCAACCCGCCTGGGTGAGCGTGCGATAAGCCTTATTGACCATCCCTACCCGCTCCTGCGAATAACAGGCCACGAAAAAGACATGATGCTGCGGATGAGCCACACGCTGCAGTTTTTTTCGTGAATAATAGTTGAAGCCCATATACTTGTAGCCAAACTTACGGCAGTCTTCCCTGTCAAATGAATAGACATCATCCCACTCAAACTCACTGATGCGGGAGCTCAATTTCTTCAGGTCTTTGCGGTTTTGCGCGTCTTTGTTGCCAATGGTGTTGATCAGGTAGAGGATGATCCTCAAATCCGGGTTCTCCTTCCTGCATCTCTCAAAGACCCTCATGCTTGAGATACCATTCAGCGAGAGGTCCATCACAATAAGCAGTTTGGCATGCTTGCACTCCTGAGGCAGATTTTGATATTCCTTGTGGAATCGCTTGCCGGCCACCTTGAAGGCGATCCTACGGGCAAGGGTGGAATGCCGCATCGCCATCCTGACGGGCAGTAACTGCCTGACAAGGCGCAAGAACCTACTATCCAGCAGATATTGGGCTGGATTGACCATCTTGACGTAAGGGTTGTCTTTCAAGTCAGCATAGAAGCCATAGTCATCATGCCGCTTGGGGTAGAAAAGGACAATTTGCGGTTGCGATGCTGTTGCCATTGGGTGTATGATCAAGTATCAGGTACGATCTCTTGAGCATTGTCGAAATCCTCCACGGTGTCCAGTTCGATGGAGAACAAGGAGGTGGTGTCAACCACCTTGAACGTATGCCCCTGCGGGATAAGCCGTTCAAAGGCCCGCTCGTAGAAGATGTCTATCAGTCCCTCGACGATGATCATCTGATCCAGTTCGCGGAAGAGGGCCGTGCTGTAGTCTGCATTCATTTTCTCGATACCCACCGACTCGCCAAGGGCATCGCTGATACGGCAGGTCTTGCTGATCTCGGTGATGCGGCCTTCGCCATCGACCACCACTTTCATCTCTTCCTCTCCCAGCGGGTGGCGGTTGAGGGCCAGCGCCGACTCCTCCTGAGCCAGGATGAGAGGCAGGATAGCAGGGTCGAAGAAAATGTCGCTGTCGAGCAACAGGAAGGGTTTACCGTCAACCAGCGGTTTGGTCATCCAAAGCGAGTAGATGTTGTTGTTGTGCTGATAGTCCGCATTATGGAGAAAGTGTATCGGCAGTTGGGGATAATGGGTGGTCAGAAACGCCCTCACCATCTCCTCGTGGTATCCTGTCACCACCACCAACTCGTCGATGCCGGCTGCCAACATGGCATCCACCGTGCGCTGAAGCAAGGTCCGACCCCCAACCCGAAGCAGGCATTTGGGACAATTGTCGGTGAGCGGTCGCAGACGTTTCGCCATGCCGGCCGCGAGTATCACACCTGTCATGACTGCTGACCGGCTATTTTAAGGATGATGTCACACACCTTGCGGTTTTGCTCCTTTCGTCCAAGGGTGATGCGAAGATGGGTGTCGATACCTGGCTCGTTCATGAACTTCACCTTGTAGCTTTCCTCGGCAAACTCACGCTGCAGGGCCTCCTTGAGGACGATGGGATATTTGACAAGAATGAAGTTGGCACGCGACTGATAGACTTTGAAACCAGGCAAGACGCCCAGTTCGGCGGCGTACATCTTGCGGGCCTCCTCCATCACCTGGGCAATGCCACGGTAGTGAGCATCACTCTTCAGTGCTGCGATGGCTACTTCTTCCGATAGCCGGTCATAACCGAGATACATATTGGCATAGCGGGTGAAATGCGCCATGTCGGTGCCCTTCCCCACGAAACCGAAGCCCATTCTCAGTCCGGGCAGGCCATAAAACTTGGAGAGCGTGCGGCAAACGATGATGTTGTCGTGCTTCTCGATGAGGCGCTTGATATAAGAAGCGTCGTTGGAGACGAAAGAGGCATAGGCTTCGTCGACGAGTACAACCGTTGACACGGGCACCATCCCCAGGAGCCGCTCCATCTCCTCTTCCGTGAGGCCGTTGCCGGTGGGATTGTTGGGAGAGGCCACAAGCAGGATCTTGGGGTTGACATCGTCGATCATCTTCTTGAGACCCTCGAAATCATACCTGAAGGTATCGCCGTCCTCATAGACGGGATATTGCAACGTGGTGCCATAGACCTCGTCGGCGATCGACTTGTAGTACCACCACGAGAACTGCGGGATGAGCATGGTTTTCGACCCACCGAGCGTGAGGAAATAGTGAACGCTTTTCTTCAACAGGTCTTCCGCACCATAGCCCAGCACAATCTGGCGCTCCTCGATGTCATAGAGTTGGGAGAGATAATCAGAGAAAATGCTTTTCTTGCCTTCGTCATAGATACGTGTGTAGAAACACAGTTTTCCTATATCAAAATGTTCCACTGCCCGCCTTACTTCTTCCGAAGGTTCGAAGTTGAACTCATTTCTGTCCAGATAATTCAATTTATTTTGCATCGTAAGTCTTAAATTTGGGGGCAAAGGTAAACAAAAACGAGAGAATTGCCAAAAACATCGGCTCAAAATGCGATTTACTACGGATTCTATTTCCTCGAGATTCGCCCGAATGTCTTGATGCTGGTGTATTTCCGCCAGATATTCAGCTTGCGGTATGGCGGCACACCATGACGGCGGATGTAGTCGCGCGCTCCTTCAAGCATCCGGTGAGCCACTTTCCCGTCGAGATAGGGATCGTAGTTGTCGATGACCCACTGCCGCTTCTGCTGCAACTGATCGGATGTCATCACCTCGTCGTAAGCGTCACAAAGTTCCTCTGGCTGCTGCATGTTGCGCCAATACAAATCCTTGGCGGCTGCCCTGAGGGTGATGACTGGCTTGTTGAGCAACAAGAACTCATATATGGTCGACGATGTGTCGCTGATCATCGCATCGCTCATGAGCATGTATTTGGTCACGGTGTAATCCTCGATCCACAGCATGCCCTCGGTCTTCTCTGCCAGTTGACGATACTCCTCCATCAGTTCGGGTTTGGTGAGGGGATGAAACTTCAGCAGGAGCAGCACGTCTCGCTTGGCCACCAGGTCTTGCAGCGCCTGCTGCATGTAGGGTAACGAGGTCAGGCTGGGAGAGAAAGTGGGAGCATAGAGCACAATCTTGGAACGGCCGCTCTCACGCAAGAGGCGGTCGCGGTCGGCATCGAATGTGTGCAGGTTCTCAAAAACCCAGTCCTGCCTTGGCCAACCGGTCTCCAGCACCTCGAAATCACCGTATTTCTCTGCCAGCCGCTTGAAACCTTTGGTGAAAAGAGGGCCTTGAGTGAAATAGGCATCAAAATAGCGTCGGATGACCCAATGGTCTTTCTTCTCCGTGGCGTAACCGTGAAAGATCTCTATCTTCACTCCAGGCAGGTAATAAGGCACGATATTACCAGGAACAAACACGGCCTCCGGACTGAAATCATAGATGTCCTGTATGGAATCCGTCCATCTCACCTTGCCATCAAGGGGGAATTGCTTGATTCTCTTGGAGTGGACATACCACAACACGTCGTTACCTCCCTCACGGTCAGCCTCCACCTGTAGGGGATGGAGGATATCTATGGCATACTTGTTCTCGCAAAACAATACGATTCTCATTGCACTCTATTTTTTCTTTTTCAACTCATACTTGGCGGTTTCCCGACCATCATTTCTCTCGAAAGTAGCCACAAGGCTGCTGTCATCGACGTGGCAGGACTTGGTGACGTAAACCGCTCCTTCCGACGTAGTGTAAGAGAGCTGCTGATCGCCTGTCACGGCCCAGGTGAACGCCATGCGCCACACCCGGCGCCCTTCGGCATCATAGTCGGTCTCCCTGCCCGTGCCGCCGATGCCGCCCTCCTCGGTCAGGACGAACTGCATCAGGGTGGTGTATTCCCCGGATTTCAGCTCACCGAAATCGTCGTAATAGCTCGACGAGAGTTTACCTTCCCAGTCGCCGTTGACCTGTGCGGCCAACGATTGCCACACAGGGTCGGGAGCGGGCGGTTCGTCGGGATTGTTGGGATCGTCTGGATCATCTGGATTATTGGGATCGTCCGGATTGCCAGGATTGTCTGGGTCTTGGCCTGAAGTATCCTTACCGCTGCCGTCCTTGGGGTTTTCTTTTTTCGTTTCCTCTTTCTTGGGTTCCTCCTTGTCATACGACAAATCCTCACGCTCACAGCCGGTAGCCATGAGCGCGAGGAATAGGGTGATGATGAATGCTGTCAGACCTCTCATAAGCCTTCATCTACGGTTTGTATCTTTTCTTTTACTCCCTGGTGCGGAAAACTCTCTTCGGAGCTTCAGGCTTGTTGGCCTTAGCCTTCTGCATGCCGAGACTGTTGCCGTTGGAGTAGTAATAGTCGTCGTAATAATAATCGTTGTATCCGTAGTAATAGTCGTTCCAGTTGGGCGATGTCACATGGCGGAGGTTGAACTTATGCCTTACTCCGTCGAAGTAGAGGTAGCCCGTGAAGTAATAGTCGTCGAGAGCATAGTCGTAGATGTCGACCGACATGTTGTCCTCAATGAAGTGGATGGTGATGCGGCCATAGTTCACCTCCCAGCGGATGTGGTTGGCGATGTAGTTGTAGCCACCCCAGTAGTAGTCGTTATAATAGTCTACCCAGTAACCATCGCCAGAGGAATAACGATAGGGGTCGCGGAGGAAGCACACCTCAGTTCTGGAGGCATCGTAGTAAGCGCCGTCATAATAGGCTGAGGCATACATGTCGCCTTGCCAAGTACCCTCGAGGGTGTAGGCGATTTCATCATCGTCGTCACAGCTGGTGACGGTGAATGCGAGCATGGCCACCAATGCCATCATCAAGGTTTTGGTAAAAGTTTTCATATCTCTCAAGTTTTGATGTTATCACTATGTTATCGTTCACATTGCAAAGATAGTGCTTTTCCGAATACCTTCCAAAAGAGAAACCCATAAATTGAACAAGGGATTCACCTATCCTGTCGGGGGAAATCCCCACAAAGGCATTTTTCAGCCCTTCCGTGGCGTATTGGTGCACAGGAAATGAGAATTGTTGACTATTTTTTTTGCAGGGCACCGCAGTTTTTCTTATTTTTGCAAAACACCAAATCACTAACTATCATGAAACACCTGTTTTCCTGCACATTGCTATGGCTGCTCGCACAGTCGCAGACAGCCCAGACGTTCCAAATCCTGCCCGAGGGCTACTTCAACTGCCAAGGCATCGACGTGATGGCTTTCAGTGATTTCTACCCCGAAGGGCACCAAGGGGGCGTGTGCGTCATCATGAACGGCCAGCGGGTGGCCACCAACGGTGACATCCGGATGGAAGCCACCCCGGGCCAGTGGCAACCCGTTCCGAAACAAAAAAGCAGAAGGATAGAAGATGGTAAGATCATCACCGACCTATGCTACCCCGACTCCTCCCGACATCTCACAGGATTCAATCCCATGGTGTATCCCGACTACGCGTTCAACTACCAGGTGCGGGTGGAAAGCCAAGGGGCAAGCATCGTGGTGACCGTGGATCTCGACAAACCGGTCCCTGACTTCCTTGCAGGGAAAGTGGGCTTCAACATGGAATTTTTCCCCGGACGACTTTTCGGCAAACCTTGGGTGATGGATGACCAAACCGGCATCTATCCACAGCAGCCCAACTCGCCCTTGATGAATACCACGGCGAACCTCCTCCATACGGGCGACTACTTCTTAGGCAAAGGAGACAAGGCCGACATACCGCATCTCAACGCCCAGGGCTACAGCCCCATGATCGCCGACGATGTGATCGCGGCACCTTATGCCATCGGCCATGTGTTCACCTCACAGCCCGATGACCCCTACAGCCGGCTGACCATCGAGTCGAAGACTGCGGAACTCAAACTGTATGATGGCAGGTTGAACCACAACAATGGTTGGTTTGTGCTTCGCAGTGAAATCAAACCTGGCGTGACAAACAACGCCGTGGTGTGGGTCATCACGCCCAACGTGGTGAATGACTGGGTCTATGCTCCTGTCGTGCAGACCTCACAAGTGGGATACCACACCCAACAACAGAAAAGAGCGGTGATCGAAACCGACAGACGAGACGGGAAACTGTCGACGGCCTCTCTCATCCGCATCGACGCCAGTGGTGAGCACACGGTGAAAGCCATCCAGCCCAAGACATGGGGCAGATTCTTGCGCTACAACTACCTGACGGCCGATTTCTCCGAGATCCAGTCACCCGGACTCTACAAAATCAGATATGGGCAGTCGGAGTCATCCGTGTTCCGCATCGCCGACGATGTCTACGACCGCGGCGTATGGCAACCCGTGATCGAATATTTCCTGCCTGTGCAGATGTGCCACATGAGGGTCAATGAGAAATACCGTGTCTGGCACGATGCCTGTCACCTCGATGACGCAAGAATGGCTCAGGCGGGCAACCATATCGACGGTTATGCTCAGCAACCTGGCCTGTCCAAATACGACGCTGGCGAGATCGTCCCGGGAGTGAATATCGGCGGGTGGCACGACGCTGGCGATTTCGACCTCCGTGTGGAGTCTCAGGCCGGAGAGGCCTATATCCTCGCACTGGCTTATGAGGCCTTCCATCCCGAAATCGATGTGACTTCAGTGAACCACGACAAGCATGTGGTGGAAATCCACGAGGCCGACGGCAAGAACGACATCCTGCAACAGGTGGAGAATGGTGCGCTCACAGTGACCAGGGCCTACCGCGCGCTCGGTCGCCTCTACAGGGGAATCATCTGCAACAACCTGCGGCAATATGTCTTGCTCGGTGATGCCTCGGCCATGACCGACGGCGTCATCGGCAACGACGACGACCGCTGGATCTTCACGGAGGACAATCCGTCGCGTGAACTCATGACAGCTGCCCAACTGGCTGGTGCAGCGAGGGTACTGAGGGGATTCAACGACCCGCTGAGCAAGGAATGCCTGGATATCGCCTCCAGCATCTTCGAAAATACAAAAACCGACCCGCGCAGCATGATGCAGAAAATCTACGCCGCCGTGGAACTCTACCTCACCACGGAGAAAACAGACTACCTCGACCTGATCTTCAGCAACCAGGACTTGATCTTGGGCAGGGTGAACCACTCTGGATGGGTGATGGCAAGGTTGATGCAAAAACTGTCGCCCTCGAAAGACCGCCGGGTGAAACGCCTGGATGCGGCATTCCGGAAAGCACTTGCCGCCTATAAGGATAATCTTGACCGCCAATCGGCAGAGACACCCTACGGCGTGCCCTACCGACCCAGCATCTGGGGAGCGGGATGGGACATCCAACGCTTCGGCTTCGAGTATTATTTCCTGGCTAACGCCTATCCTGAGATCTTTCCCGCCACGACGGTCTACGATGCCCTCAATTTCATCCTCGGATGTCACCCTGGCAGCAACACCGCCTCTTTTGCCTCGGGAGTGGGAGCTCGCTCCGCCACCGTGGCCTACGGTGCAAACAGGGCCGACTGGTCGTTCATCCCGGGTGGGGTCGTTTCCGGCACTGCGCTCATCCGTCCCGATTTTCCCGAACTCCTTGAGTTTCCCTTCCTCTGGCAGCAAACCGAATACGTGCTGGGGGGCGGGTCCTCTCACTATATGTTCCTCGTGCTGGCCACCCGGCAACTCCTCTACAAGACGAGGGCGCTTCAGACCAACTGACGCGCCCTTCTGCCAAGATTTCACAAAAAAAAGAGGGTGTGCCCGTTTTATAGGCAGCCCTCTTTACAAGAAAGGGTTTGGATTTGTTGCAGGATCAGAGTTTGTGTGAATGCAACATATTCTTCGGGTCGAGGGCCTCATCGAGCTTCTCTTTGGTCATCAGCCCCTTCTCGAGAATGATGTCATAGACCGAGCGGTCTGTGTCATGTGCCTCTTTGGCGATCTTGGTGCAAGTCTTGTAGCCAAGATAGGGATTGAGGGCTGTGACAATGCCGATGGAGTTCTTCACCATCTCATAGCAGTGTTCCTTGTTGACGGTGATGCCGAGGATACACTCCTCTGTCAGGGTGTCGATGGCATTCTTGAGCCACGTAAGGCTTTCGATCAAGCACTCTGTGATCACAGGCTCCATCACATTCAGCTGGAGCTGGCCTGCCTCAGCAGCAAACGACACGGTGGTATCATTGCCGATGACCTTGAAGCACACCTGATTGGTGACCTCTGGAATGACGGGGTTGACCTTGCCTGGCATGATGGATGATCCAGGGGCCTTGGGAGGCAGGTTGATCTCATTGAGGCCACACCTCGGACCAGAAGCCATGAGACGGAGGTCGTTGCAGATCTTCGAGAGTTTGATAGCCAGTCTCTTCAAAGAAGAGGAATAGCTCACGTAAGCACCGGTGTCAGGAGTTGCCTCCACGAGGTCGGGAGCGGCGACGAAGGCCTCGCCGGTGAGTTTGCTCAGGTTGGCAGCGCACAACTTGGCGAAACCGGGAACGGCGTTGAGTCCGGTGCCGATGGCCGTACCACCCATGTTGATTTCATGGAGGAGTTTCACGTTGCGCTCCAGGTTGAGGATCTCCTCTTCCAGGTTATTGGCATAGGCATTGAACTCCTGTCCGGATGTCATAGGCACGGCATCCTGCAACTGGGTGCGGCCCATCTTGATCACATCGCGGAACTCCTCTCCTTTGTAACGGAAGGCACTGATCAGACCTGTCAGACTGGCCACGAGGCTCTTGTTCATACGGATGAGGGCGAGGCGGATCGTTGTAGGATACACGTCGTTGGTCGACTGGCCACAGTTGCAGTGGTCGTTGGGATAGCAGTGCTGGTAGTCGCCTTTCTCATAACCCATGATCTCAAGGGCTCTGTTGGCGATCACCTCATTGGCATTCATATTGACAGAAGTGCCTGCACCACCCTGCATCATGTCAATGGGGAAATTCTCATGCAGCTTGCCCTCGATGATCTCACGGCAAGCCTGTGAGATGGCTCCAGCGATCTCGTCGTCGATGACGCCAAGGGTGTGGTTGGTCTGCACGGCAGCCAGCTTCACGTATGCGATGGCAATCACGAAATCGGGATAATCGCGCATCTTCTTGCGTGAGATGTGGTAATTGTTGATACCACGCTGTGTCTGTACGCCATAGTATGCCTCTGCCGGAACTTTCAGTTCACCCAGGAGGTCGGATTCAACTCTGAATTTTTTCTCGTTCATAATAGATGATTGGTTAAAAGGTGGGGTTGGTTGATCAATAACATTTAATGCGGTACATGAAACCGAGTTCGATACGGTTGGTATTGTAGTCCTTCAGCCCGCATTTGTCGCTGAAGTCATACTTGTGTCCTACGTAAGCGAGGAATACCCTGAAGTCCTGCTGCTTGACAGGATAGTACTCCAAGGAGGCCAGATAACCGTAAGACTTGCGGTAGTCTTTCAACTGCTCGATCTTGCTGACACTGGCGGTCTCGTAGGTGCCTTTCACCATCAGGTTCCACTGGGGGGCGAACTGCCAGTTGGCTTTTGTGATGAGCGAGTTGTAGTGCACGTCGCTGAAATAAGCATTGCCTGCGGGCAGGAAGCTTGCGAGGTCATTGGTAGCAATCTGAAGGCGGTCGATGCCATCGAAAGCACCCATGTAGTCGATGTACCACTGGAACTTCGGCAGATTGAGTTGCTGTCCGAGGACGAGCATCCTGGAGTACTTGCCATGAGCCTGGGTCTGGAGACCCCATGACCAACGGGTCTGGAGCATGTTGTTGAAGAAACTGCCATTCCAGTTGACGATATAGGTCAGCGGGTGATTGCTGCCTGTCACAGCCCTGACATCGGCGAGCGTGGGACCGGGAGTGACGACATTGTTGCCATACTCCTCGCTGAAAGTACCGTTATTGGCATCCGACACCTCCACAGCGATCTCCTGAGTGGGCACCGGCTTCACAGAGAGCACGGCACCTGCCATGAAGTTGTCCATGTTGTCGACCATGTCGGAATACTGGTAGATGTACATCGGGTTCTCGTCGAATTCGAAACCGCCCCAGATCTGGCACATCTTACCACCCATCACAGTCACCTTATCAGAGAAGTTGTAGCCCACCATCATGATGTCGGTGGCTTTGGCGAAATTGTCCTCACCTTTGGCGTTGTTGGCCTTGTTCATGCGGTGACGCAGACGGTAGAACACTTTGTCGTTGATGTTGCCCTTGATCTCAAGACGCAACTGCTTGTTGGCAAAACGGGTGCTCCAGTCACCGTCGTTCTCTGCAGCCTGTGCACTGGCAGCATAGTTGAAATAGACGTTGAAGGCATCGTTCTTTTTCTCTAAGTTGGTGATACGCTCTGCGAGCGACTGGAAATTGCCGTCATTGCCTCCCATGCGTGTGTTTCCGCCCTGGGCACTGGCTGTCATGGCGAGGCCCATCAACAGGCCTGTGAATAATGTTTTTCTCATCATAGTAATCTTTTTAAATCGTAACAAGGATTTTGTTTCCCATGCGGCCCCTCAAGGAGCCGCATGGATGTCGGTTTAGTATTTTTTGAAGTATTCCTGGATCGCTCTCCAGTCATTGGTCTTGGTAAGAGCCAGCATGAGGAGCACACGGGCCTTCTGGGGATTGAGGGTGAGGGAAGCCACGAAGTGGTATTTCTCATCATCCACCTCACCATTCAGACAGGTGGGGCCGGTCGGGCAACGTGACGAGCGCACGATGTTGATACCCTTCTCACGAGCTTTCAGTGCCACCTCAAACACATCCTTGTAGAAGTTGCCGTCGCCAACACCGGCGAGCACGATGCCGTCGAACTTAGCATCGACGAAAGCCTGCATGGGGAGTGGTGAGGCATTGGCATAGCCATAGACGATGCCCACCTTTGGCAGTTTGGTCAGGTTCTCGACATCAAACTCACTGCGAGTGGTGTGGACGTTGTCGATGCTGCGGTTGTAGATGGCCTCGCCGTTATAGACATAACCGATCTTGCCATAATTGGCGCTCTGGAAAGTGGCCACGTCGGTGGTGTGCATCTTGATGACATCCTTGGCGTCGAGCAGCAGGTTGTTCATGCAGACCATCACGCCCCTGCCCTTGGAGTTGGGGCTGGCTGCTGCTGCCACACCGGCATAGAGGTTGCCAGGACCATCGGCACTGATGCCTGTCGAAGGTCTCATGGATCCCACGAGCACCACGGGCTTGTCGCTCTTCACCGTGAGGTTGAGGAAATAAGCTGTCTCTTCCATCGTGTCGGTTCCGTGGGTGACCACGACACCGTCATAACCCTCATTGTTGAGCAACTGGTTGATGCGCTTGGCCAGCATGAGCCATACTTCGTCGTTCATATCCTGTGATCCGATATTCACAAGCTGCTCACCGCTGATGTCAGCGAGGTAAAGCATTTGAGGAACAGCGTCGATCAGGGTCTGCACACCCACTTGTCCTGCGCTGTAGGCAGAAGATGTGGCAGAAGCGCTCACGCCTGCGATGGTACCGCCGGTGGCGATAATACGGATTTTCGGTTTTGCACTGACACTCACGGCCAGAATCATGGCCATCATGATCAAAACGAATCTGAGATTTTTCATAATTCTAAAGGTTTAGGTTGGGTTGTTTGTTATTGTTAATATAAGATTGACATAATCAGATAGCCCACACCGATCGACACGATGGTGGTGATGAATCCGGAAACCTGGAAGGAGTGGTTGACCACGTATTTCCCGATGCGGGTCGTACCGGTGCGGTCGAAGTTGATGGCAGCCACCTCTGTGGGATAGTTGGGCAGGAAGAAGTAGCCGTTGACGGCGGGGAACATGGCGACGAGCGCGATAGGACTGATGCCCAGCCCGATGCCTAATGGATAAAGGGTCCTGACAGTGGCGGCCTGCGAGAAGAGCATGATCGACATGATAAACAGTGCCACTGCGAAGAGGAATGGATACTGCTCCACCATTCCGGCGATATGGGTCTTGAAGAACTCGATGTTGCCATTGAAGAACGTGTCGCCCATCCAGGCGATACCGAAGATGGCCACCATGGCATTCATTCCGGCTGCGAAGACATTGCCCTTGACGGCATCGGTCACCTTGGCACGCCCCACCAGGAGGATGACGGCGGCCATCGACATCATGATGATCTCAATGATATGCGGCATGCTCACCGTCTCCACCACACCGTCGATCTCGTAGGTCGGACGGAGGGAAGGCACACTGCCGAAAATAACCACCAGGACAACTGCCAACAAGAAGGCGAGCACGGAATATTTCGCATATTTGCTCGGAGTTTTGATCATCTGCTCCATCAGCGCTGCATCCTTCTCAGGATTGATAAGGCCTTCTTTCACCCTGCGCTGATACTCCGGATCCTGCTCCAGCGGCTTGCCGATATGGTTCTGCACAAATGAGGCCACCAGAATGGCAATCAGTGAGGCCGGGACACAGATAATCAGAATATCCTTAAGCTCTATGCCGATTCCCCCCAACAGATCTGCGCTGATGACGGCGGCCGTGGCTGCGGAGACCGGACTTCCCGTGATGCCCAGCGATGCTGCCACTGTGGCGACGCTCAACGGACGTTCTGGGCGGATCTTGCTGTTGGTGGCGATCTCAGAGATGATCGGCAGCAACGAATAGGAGGTGTGAGCGGTGCCGGCTACCAGACAGAAAAGCCATGTGGTGATAGGACCGTAATACGTGATATGGCTGGGATGCTTACGAAGGAACTTCGCCGCCAGTCCCACCATATAGTCAAGACCACCGGCGGCCTGGAGCGCAGCTGCTGCGGTGATCACCGAGACGATGATCAGCATCACATCGATAGGCAGACTGCCTGGTTTCAGACCAAAGATGAAAACGAGGATGAATACGCCCACCATGCCGTAAATACCGAGTCCGATACTTCCCACACGGGCACCGATGAAAATCAAGGCCAGCACGATGAACAGTTGGATGAGAATTAAGGTGGTTGCCATGAGATTTAGATTTGGTTTCGTTATTAGACGCCGCAAAGATAGGCAATTCCACCCCAATAAATTTTATAAAATCCAAAACGAAATTTGCAAATTCCGAACCAATGTTGTATTTTTGCAAAAAACTTGCCCAGATCACCTTTCAAATCTAGACTAACTTGATGAAAAAGATTTATTCTTTAGAAGCGATGATGCAACACCATGAAGCCAGACATTTCGATGGACTCGTGGCGTGCAAAGCCGAGGGGCATTTCCCTCACTACATCTCATCCGCTCCTGTCAGCAAACTTGATTTCTATTCCGCATTCCTGATTGAGGAAGGTGAGATGAGCATCTATACTGACGACAAACAATCTATCCTCCGCGCCAACGACCTGCTTCTCACACCGCCTCTCTGCCATATTAAAAAGGTGGAGACTACCGACGAGTGCAAGGTGGTTTACCTCTTGATCGAACCGATATTCTTCAACAGCATCCACGCCCCTGACTCCGACGGGCAAATTCACTCCAGCGCCATCCATTACACACGCCCCGTCATCTCGCGGCTTGAAAGTTCGAAAAGCAAGGAACTGCTGGGCATTTGCAAGCAAATAGAAAGCACCATCCTGGCACCACACATCTACAAAAAAGAAATCATCAAGAGCCTGATCTACATTTGCAAGACTTTCTTGGCCGAACAACAGTTGGACACTTGCCCTGAGCCTCATGACTTCTCTCACAAGGAGAACGTATTCAAGATCTTCCTGCATCTGGCCAACAGCAATTTCAAAAAGCACCGCCAAATCGATTACTATGCCGACAGACTCTGCATGACAAGCACATACCTCTCTCGCATCGTCAGGGAAATCTCCGGTAACACCGTCAACACTTACCTCAACAGGCTGCTCTACGATGAAGCTAAGAAACAACTTGCGGAGACCAACAAGACACTGGGCGAAATCTCCTACGACCTGCATTTCAGCGACCAGTCTGCTTTCTCCAACTTCTTCAAATCCAAATCGGGCATGACGCCCAAAGCATTCAGGACGGAGAAAAAACAAGTGGCATACTGATTTTCATTCTGACCTCCCTCCTTTTCTCATTATTTTTGATTTTTTTGGCTCAGACAAGGCCACATGTGCTCGGAAATGAACAAATAAATTTGCAACTTCGCTCCCTATTTCGTATCTTTGCAAGTAGATTTTCACTATTGACTCACCTTATATCAACAAAACATAACAATGAGAACCATTTATGATTTCTCTGTCAAGGACAGAAAAGGAGGCACCGTATCCCTCAAGGAGTATGCCAATGAAGTTATTCTTATCGTCAACACCGCCACAAAATGCGGTTTCACCCCTCAATACGAAGAGTTGGAAAAACTCTATGAGAAACACCACTCCGAAGGATTTACCATCCTCGACTTCCCCTGCAATCAGTTCGGCCAGCAAGCTCCTGGCACCGATGAGTCCATACACAGTTTCTGCAAACTCAACTACGGCACCGAGTTCCCACGCTTCAAGAAAGTGAAGGTCAACGGCGATGACGCCGACCCGCTTTTCAAGTTCCTCAAAGAGCAGAAAGGCTTCGCAGGATGGGACATGGAGCACCCCATCGCAGGTATCCTCGACAAAATGCTTACCGACGCTGACCCCGACTACAAAGAGAAACCCGACATCAAATGGAACTTCACCAAGTTCCTCATCAACAAAAAAGGCATGGTCGTGGCACGCTTCGAGCCTACCACCAAAATCGAGGTCATCGAACAGCAAATCATTGAACTTCTGAAATAACACCGCCATGCAGGAAAGAGAACACGTCAAATGTCTCATCATCGGCAGCGGACCCGCCGGATACACAGCAGCAATCTATGCCTCAAGGGCCAACCTCAACCCGGTGGAGTATTGCGGACTGCAAACCGGAGGCCAACTCACACAGACCACCGTGGTGGAGAATTTCCCCGGATATCCTGAGGGGGTCGACGGCAACCAGATGATGCTCGACCTGCGGGCACAGGCCGAAAGACTCGGCACCGACATCCGCGACGGCGAGATTGTGAAGGCCGACCTCAGCCAGCAACCCTATATCCTCACCACCGAGGAAGGTAAGGAAATCGAGGCCGATACCGTCATCATCGCTACGGGGGCCTCGGCCAAATACCTCGGCCTCGAGGATGAGAAGAAATACAACGGACAAGGCGTCTCTGCCTGTGCCACCTGCGACGGTTTCTTCTACCGCAAGCGTGTCGTGGCCGTGGTGGGAGGCGGCGACACCGCATGCGAAGAGGCCCTCTACCTCGCCGGACTGGCCAAGAAAGTCTATATGATTGTGCGAAAACCCTTCCTCCGCGCATCCGACGTGATGCAACGACGCGTCAAGGAAAACGAGAAAATCGAGATTCTCTTCGAGCACAACACACTGGGACTCTACGGAGAAAACGGCGTGGAAGGCGCCCATCTGGTCAAACGGAAGGGTGAGCCCGACGAGGAGACCTACGATCTGCCCATCGACGGTTTCTTCCTCGCTATCGGACATAAGCCCAATTCCGATATCTTCAAGGAATGGCTCGACACCGATGAGACGGGCTACATCATCACCATCGACGGTACTCCACGGACCAAACTGCCTGGTGTGTTCGCAGCAGGCGACGTGGCCGACCCACACTATCGGCAAGCCATCACCGCTGCAGCCAGCGGCTGCAAAGCGGCCATAGAAGCCGACAGGTACCTCAGAGGCATCTGAAACTCACCATAGAAGGGCACTGCAGACATGATGCGAGGTGCCCTTCTTTATCTGTATTAATAGCTGAAAAATCCTGATCATGAAAAAAACATTACTCTCTCTTCTAGCCATTTTCGTTTCACTGTGTAGTCAAGGACAAACCGTCGCTCCCGACAATGAGGGGATGGTGAAAAACGCTCAGGAGTGGACCCGCGACGTGGTCATGGGATGGAACCTTGGCAACTCGCTGGAATGTCCGAACAACGAAACGGAATGGGGAAACCCCAAAACCACCAAAGCCATGATCCACGCCGTCAGGGAGGCTGGATTCAACGCCATACGCATCCCCGTGAGATGGATCAACCACGTGACCGACCAAACGACGATGAACATCCAACCGGCTTGGATAGCCCGTGTGCAGGAGGTCGTCGACTGGTGCCTGGAGGAGGATATGTATGTCATCATCAACACCCACCACGAGGAATGGCTCGACCGCAACCCCTACTACAGCAAGCAGCAGGAGAACAACCGCAAACTGGCCGCTCTCTGGACCAACATCGCCACCCACTTCCGCGACTATGGCGAAAAACTCATTTTCGCCGGAACCAACGAGACTACGGTCAATTGGGCAGCGCCCAATACCGAACAGCAGACCGTGCAGAACAGCTACAACCAAACTTTCGTGGATGCTGTCAGGGCAACGGGGGGCAAGAACTACTACCGCAACATCATCGTCCAGACCTTCGCCTGCAGCCCCTATCATGGACTGAACGGATTCACAATTCCCGAGGACAAGGTGGAAGGCCGGCTGAGCGTGGAGTTTCACTACTACGATCCCTACGAGTATTGCGGCAACTGCACCTATTATTATTGGGGCGATGCCTACAAGGACAAAGGCAATGTGCCCAGCAGCAATGAGAAGACCATCACCAACCTTTTCGACCGAATCCGCAACACTTGGGGGTCGAAAGGACTTGGCATCGTCATCGGAGAGTATGGCGTGGCCAACCACTATACCGAGGATAACAAACTCACCCAGCAGGAGAACATGCAGTACTACCTGAAATGCCTCGTGGGTGATGCCCGTGCACATGGATTCGCAGCATTCGCATGGGATAACAACGCTTTCAACAACGGTCCTGAGAATTTCGGTATCTTCAACCGGTGGCAAAACATGACCGTGGGCAATACCTTCTTCCTCAAAGGCATCACCGAAGGTGCCGGCGCTGAGTATGTCGAACCGGAACCCATCCACGACGATGATGACTTCGGACAAGGGGGACTGGTGTTCTGGGAGGGCGATGCCGTGCTCAACTGGGGCGACGGACTGCAACTCACCATCCCGTCGTCGGCTTTTGAGAACAGGAACAACGCCCTCCAGGTGGTGCTCTACTACACGCAGGACTACAACGACTACGACATGTTCCAGATCTTCTACGGCGACTGGAGCAGCAAGCCAACCTTCCAGGTGGGCGACAACGCTTTCTCTGGCGATTTCATCCCCAGCAGCTACTACAGCACGGGCAGCGGCGCCTCGCACATCACGCCGGTGACCTTCGATGCCTCGACGTTCTCTATCATCCAGCAAAAAGGCATTGTCATCCAAGGACATGGTCTGCGCCTCACCAAAGTGGTGCTCAACGATCCCACAGACATCGCTACGACCGCCCTCGGCAAGAGTCTTGACGAGAAAGTCTATACCATCGACGGAAGACAAGTGAAGCAAATCACGAAACCTGGCATCTACATCCAAGGCCACAAGAAGATTGTGGTCAGATAAGCACGCTGACGGATGCGCTGCCTACGACTTCTTCTTTGAGACATACAAGCCCAGGAAAGTCAAGGCTCCGTTGAGCATCAGCAACTCATAGCCAAACTGGTAGTCAGTGTAGGCCTGGGTGAGCATGTCGGCGGCAAAGCAAAGCAGAGGCGATGCGACAGCGATGTAAGGCACGACCTTGTCATTGACCGCCCGGCGCGTCAACAAACTGAAGGCGAAAAGTCCTAACAACGGACCATAGGTGTAGGAACACATCACATAGATGGCATCGATCACACTTGGTGAATCGACAATGCGGAAGACAAGGACACAGGCCACGAAGACGACGGCCATGAGGATGTGCACCCGACGGCGCAGGCTCTCATCATTAGGGTGCTGCGCGATGTCGACACAGTAACTGGTGGTCAGGGCTGTCAAAGCGGAGTCGGCACTCGAGAACGCGGCCGCCACGATGCCCAGCGTGAACAGCACCACGACACCCTCACCCAATTTGCCAGTGGCGGCAAACATCGGCAAAAGACTGTCGCCGGCTTCGGGCAACGCCACTCCCTGACGCTCGGCCAGGATACACAGCAGCACGCCAAGTGACAGGAAAAGCAGGTTGGCCGGAACAAAAGCCACACCATACGAGCACATATCCTTCTGAGCCTCACGGAGCGATTTGCACGTGAGGTTTTTTTGCATCATGTCCTGATCCAGACCGGTCATCACAATCACGATGAAGATGCCGCTGAGAAACTGCTTCCAGAAATACTGCTTCGACATGGGGTCATCAAAGACGAAAATGCGGCTCCGCTCGTCGGCGGCTACTGCCGAGATGGCCTCTCCCATCGTCAGGCCCAGTTTGTCGGTGACACTGAAGATGATCAGCACCAAGGCCGCGAACATGCAGAACGTCTGTAACGTGTCGGTCCACACCAGCGTGCGGATTCCTCCCTGACGGGTATACAGCCAGATGAGGGCCACCATCAGGAGCACCGTGACCGGGAATGGCACCCCGAAAGCATCGAGCACGAACTGCTGCAGGATGATGCAGACGACATAGAAACGTGCCGCGGCTCCCGTCATCTTCGACAAAAGGAAAAACGAGGCTCCGGTCTTATACGACCGCTGGCCAAGCCTTTTCCGCAAGAAAGAATAGATGGTGGTGAGGTTGAACCGATAATAGACTGGCAGCAAGACAAACGCCACAGCTGCATAGCCAAGGATAAAGCCTAAGCAAGTCTGCATATAGGTCATGCCAATGCCTTTCACCATTCCGGGCACACTCACGAAAGTCACACCTGAGATGGAGGCTCCGATCATGCCGAAAGCCACCATGTACCAGACCGACTGGCGGTTGCCACGGAAGAAAGTGTCGTTGTCATGCCGCTTGGAGGTCAACCGGCTCACAACGAGCAGCAGGATGAAATAGGCGGCCACCGTGAGGGGGATAAGCACTGTCGTGTTATGCATCGACCATCACCTCCTCATTAAGTATGTCACGCAGGATGAAAACGGCCTCGCCCACAGTGGGCACTCCGGCGATCTGGAGCACGTTGCGCCCCTTGGCTTCCTTGAGCATACAGCGGCGCAGGTGGTGATTGACATAATGGAGCACCTTGGAGAACGCCGTACTGCGATAGAAAGGACTTTGCGTATTGCTGACAAACTGCATCTGCATGAATTTCTGTTTCAAGATGATCTTCTCGCAGCCCAGCAGCTTGCCCAACTGCCTGAGGGGCACCACTTGCATCAGTTCCATGCCCTCACGGGGCACTTTGCCGAAGCGGTCCTCCAACCGCCGCTGATAGGCTTCCAGTTCCTCGTCACTGGTCATGTTGTCAAGTTCACGGTAGAGGAGCATGCGCTCACTGCTTCCCGGCACATAGCTATCGGGAAAATACATCTCCAGGTCGCTCTCCAGAGAGCAATCCTCCACGAAGTCATCTCCTCTCAGCTCACGGCCTTCAGCGAGGTCTTCCTCATAGAGCTGCCCGAACTCCTCATTCTTCAGTTCGGTGACGGCCTGGTTGAGGATTTTCTGATAAGTCTCATAGCCCAGGTCTTCCATAAACCCGCTTTGCTCGGCACCCAGCAGATTGCCGGCGCCTCGGATATCCAGGTCCTGCATGGCGAGATTGAAACCGCTGCCCAGTTCGGAGAAGTTCTCCACTGCCTCCAACCGCCGTCTTGCCTCCATCGGCAGCACCGACTTGGGAGGTGCCAGCAGATAGCAGAACGCCTTGCGGTTCGACCGTCCTACTCTGCCCCTCATCTGATGGATGTCGGAGAGGCCGAAGCGGTGGGCGTCATTGATGAAAATGGTGTTGGCATTGGGGATGTCGATGCCGTTCTCCACGATCGTGGTCGAGACGAGCACGTCGTAGTCGTGGTTGATGAATCCCAGCACGACTTTTTCCAGTTCCTCGGGCTTCATCTGTCCATGTCCGATGGCGATACGCGCATCGGGCACATGGCGGTGGATGACGGCGGCGATGTCCTGCAGACTCGAAACGCGGGAACTGACGAAGAACACCTGTCCGTTGCGGCTCATCTCGAAATTCACGGCATCGGCGATGACCTCGGCACTAAACGTGGTCAGTTCGGTATACACCGGATGGCGGTTGGGTGGAGGTGTGCGGATGATGCTCATGTCGCGGGCTCCCATCAGCGAGAACTGCAACGTGCGGGGTATCGGGGTGGCCGACATGGTCAGCGTGTCGACATTGCTCTTGAGTTGGCGGAGCTTCTCCTTGGTGGAGACGCCGAATTTCTGTTCCTCGTCGATGATCAGCAGTCCGAGGTCTTTCCATTTCACGGTCTTACCGAGCAGTTTGTGAGTGCCGATGAGGATGTCGAGCCGGCCTTCCTTGAGTTCCTCCAAGACTGCCTTGACCTGTTTGTCACTCCGTGCCCTCGACAGGTAGTCCACCTTGGCGGGGAAGCCTTTCAGACGGTCGCTGAAGGTCTTGTAATGCTGATAAGCGAGCACGGTGGTCGGCACGAGCAGAGCCACCTGCTTGCCGTCGCACACCGCCTTGAAGGCTGCACGCACGGCCACCTCGGTCTTGCCGAATCCCACGTCGCCGCAGACGAGGCGGTCCATGGGTCTCGAACTCTCCATGTCGGCTTTCACCTCATTGGTGGCTTTGAGTTGGTCGGGGGTGTCCTCATAGAGGAAACTGCCCTCGAGCTCATGCTGCATATAGTTGTCGGGGCTGAAAGCGAAGCCTTTCTCGTGCCTGCGTTTGGCGTAGAGACGGATGAGGTCGCGGGCGATGTCCTTGATGCGCTTCTTGGTGCGCTCCTTCATGCGCTCCCAGGCGCCGGTGCCCAGCGTACTGAGACGGGGCGGCTCGTCGGTCGAGGCCCTGCGATACTTCGAGATCTTGTAGAGCGAATGGATGGAGACATCCACCGTGTCACCGCGTTGGTAGACGATGCGTATCATCTCCTGATAGCTGTCGCCTGTCGACACCCTGACGAGTCCGGCGAATTTGCCGATGCCGAAATCGACGTGTACGATGAAGTCGCCTGGCTCCATCTCCTGCAACTCCTTCATGGTGAGTGCCATCTTGCCCGCACGGGCGGTGTCGGAGCGCAGATTGTATTTATGGAAGCGGTCGAAGATCTGATGGTCGGTGAAGAGGCAGACTCGCTCGGTGTTGTCAGCGAATCCCGCATGCAGCGTCTTGTCGACATCGGTGAAGAAGCTGATGTGCTCGTTCTCTTTCTCATCGGCTGCGAGGATATCCCTCAACCGCTGTATCTGTTTCGCACTGTCCGACAACACATAGATCCGGTAGCCGCGATGCAGGTAATCGGTCATGGTTTCACGCAGCAGCGTGAAGTTCTTGTGGAAGACAGGCTGGGGCGAGATATCAAAACGGATGGTGGCATTGGCCACATCAGCCGAGCTGGGGGCCAACTCCACTCTTCTGAAACCGTTGATTTGCGCTGCGAAATCCGTGGCACGGATCAGCTGGCTCTCGCTGCGCATCTGTCGCCGTGCCTCCTCACGCTCCGTCTCGGGCAGATCCTCCAACCGTTCGGTGATGGCCTGTGCGGAGAATCCGTCGCTGTAGATCTGACCTATCATATCGGTCACGAAACCGAGGTCGCGGGTCACCACCACCGTGTCGGAAGGCAGGAATGAGGTGAAGGGGATTTTTTCTTCGACCATCGTCAGTCGGGGTACGATCTCCACATGGGTCTTCTTCTCCCTCGACAACTGTGTCTCGATGTCAAACGTGCGGATGGAATCTATCTCGTCTCCGAAGAAATCAATACGGAAGGGGTACTCACAACTGTAGGAATAGACATCGATGATACTGCCACGGAGGGCAAACTGTCCCGGTTCGTAGACATAGTCCTGCATCTGGAATCCGAAATCACGCAGCACCTGCAGGATTTTCGACACATCGATGATTTGGTCGACGCCCAGCGAGAGTGTCCGCTCATCGAGCTTGCCTTTGGAGACCACCAACTGGCTCAGAGCCTCCGGACAGGTCACGACGAATGTCGAACGCCCTGATTTCTCAGCTCCCTCACCCACCAAGGAGAGGCGCGTCAGCACTTCCGTGCGCAGGATCTCGTTGGCAGCGTCCACCTGACCGTATTTCACCGCCCTGCGATATGACGAGGGAAAAAAGAACACGTCATCCTGCCCCATGATCTGCGTCAGGTCATGGTAGAAATAACCTGCCTCATCGGCGTCTTGCAAGATAAAAAGGATGTTGGCATGCTTTCGTGTAGCCATTCCCGCGAAGAAGAGCGGTGCCGACGATGCCAGAAGTCCTTGCAGTGCTATCGTACCCTGTTTTTTTTCCAACTGCCTTATCAAGGCACTACAAGTGGGCGTTTTTCCAAAAAATCGCTGTAATTCCTGAATCTGCATGTTTTAGGTTTGCGGTGTACGCAAAGACTTTTCTTATTCTTTGATTTTGGGGTAATGACGGAACCAGCCGTCCCATCTGAGGCGCATCACACCGAAAAATGCCTCGGAGAAGATGCCTCCGCTCATTTTGCTCACCCCCTCACGCCGGTTGACGAAGATCACCGGCACTTCCTTGATGCGGAAACCAATCTTCCAGGCCGTGAATTTCATCTCGATCTGGAACCCGTAACCTTTGAATCGGATCTTGTCGAGCTCGATCGTTTTCAGCACACGGCGCTTGTAGCACTTGAAACCCGCTGTGGTGTCGTGAATGCCGAAGCCTGTCACCAACCTCACGTATTTCGAGGCGAAATAGCTCATCAGCACCCTGCCCATCGGCCAGTTGACCACATTCACACCACTCACATAGCGCGACCCGATGGCCAGGTCGTAGCCCTCGTCGTGGCAGGCGGCATAAAGGCGGGGCAGGTCATTGGGGTCGTGACTGAAATCGGCGTCCATCTCAAACACATAGTCATAGTCGCGCTCCAGAGCCCACTTGAAACCGGCGATATACGCGGTGCCCAAACCCAGTTTTCCCGAACGCTCCATGATGAAGAGCCTGTCGGAGAATTCCTCTCGCATCAGGTCATGCACGATGCCGGCGGTCCCGTCGGGACTACCGTCGTCGATGACCAGGATATGGAAGTTTTTCTCAAGAGAGAAAACGGCACGGATGATCTTCTCTATATTCTCCTTCTCATTGTAGGTCGGGATGATTACAATGCTGTCAGACTGATTCATGGTGAGTCGTGTTTGAGCCAGTTTCGGGTTTACAATGCAAAAGTAGCAAATATCCAGCGAACAGCCAATTTTTCGACGATAATTTATTGATCGGGGTTTTCAACGAAACCTTGGTATTCGGGCACGAGAGACGACATCACCGCACTGTAGGAGTCGGTCATCGTAGAGGCCACATTGGCTTGACCCTTGTCGACGGGATACACAGGCTGATGGATAGTGAGGCTCAGGGGATGCCAGTTGACCCAGTGCCAGTCACGCATCCGAGGCATCACATCAAACGACCCGTTGATGGTGAGCGGAACGACGGGCAACTGCAGTTCGTCGGCCAACATGAAGGCGCCACGGGTGAAATGTCCCATGTGGCCGGTGAACGTCCGGGCTCCTTCAGGGAACACCATCAGCGAGATTCCGTCCTTGAGCACCTCGCGGGCCTGGTCGTAGGATGCCTTGATCTTCTTCGGACCACGCTTGTCGATCATGATCTGTTTCGAAGCCCGGCAGGCGACTCCCACAAACGGGATCTTTTGGATCTGGTGCTTCATCATCCACTTGATGTTCCTTCCCAGGAAACCATAGATGAGGAAGATGTCAAAGGCTCCCTGGTGATTGGCCACGAAGACATACGACTTGCCTTTCTCGAGATGGCCGCGTCCCTCCACCTTGACGGGGAGGAGGAAAAGGCGGATGATGACCCATCCCCACCATTTCCCGGGGTAGTAGCCCCAGAAATGGCCGTTTCCCACAGCGCATCCCACAAGGATCATGACGGAGATGATAATGGTCCACACGACCAGCAAGGGAATGGCCACAAACAACTGATAGACGCGATACAGATATTTCATGATTTTAGGGTTTTTTCTTTTGATGCAATGTGATCAGTGACACCTCGCTGTTGACATTGAAACGCAACGGGATCAGTGCCCCCACGCCTTTGGTCACATAGAGTTGACGACCATCCTGCTCATACCAACCCGCATCCTCTGGATAGACGATGACGGTGGGCGACAGACCCAGCAGACTCACCTGTCCGCCATGGGTGTGCCCGCTGACTGTGAGCTGGGCCTTGGTCATGGGCAGCACATCCATGCGCCACCGCTTGGGATTATGCACCAGCATGATGGTGAACGACCGCTCGTCGACACCCCGAAGGGCTATCTCTGGATGACTGTAGCCGTGGTCGGTGTTCCATTCCTCATTGCCTTCCACACCGGCGATCACCAGACTGTCAGAACCATGCCGCAGCACCACGTGCTCATTGCGCAGCAACCGCCATCCCATCCGGGCCTGGCAGTCGCGGGTTTTCTTCTCTGCCGCCATTTTCTCCATCCGGCTGCCGCCCATATATTTCGAGTAGTCATGGTTGCCGAGAATGGAGTAGACGCCATCGGGTGCCGACAGCCGTGATAGTTCCAGGATATGCGGCTCGATCTCCTCGGGCCGGGTGTTCTGGATGTCGCCCAGGAAGAGCACCACGTCGGGATGGAGGGCATTGATGCTGTCGACCATATCATGGATCACCCTTTTGTGGATTCCACTGTAACTGCCCAGATGGATGTCGGAGAAGACCGCCACCCGGTAGCCCTCATAACTCTCGGGCAGGCCTTCGGCGTAGCAGTCCGACCTGTTGACCTCAAGTAGCTCGAAACCCCGGAAAGAACCGTAGATGGTGACATAGACCGACAGCAGGGCCAAGACGCCGCCGGCAAACGATCCCCAGTTGCGGCGGGGGTGCCTCCTGCGCGTCAGCACCCGGCCGACCCATAAGCACAATGCATACAATGCCTTGGGCACGATGAAGACGCCCATGATGAAAAGGTAAATCAAAAGGGGGGTATAGGGCTGGGGGGTGAAATCACGACTCAGTGCGAGCCAGCAGGTGAAAAAGAGCAATACGGCAGTGACCATCCACCACAGCACCTTCCACCACCAGGCCACGCTACGACGGCGCATGTAGCGCAAGTAGAGGTAGCTGTCGGGCAGCAGAATCAGGAGGACAAACAGAGGAAAAGCTCTTGCTATCATATTCTCTTCATTTTCTTAACAGATTGGATGCCAAAAACTTCCGCATCATCTCCACGGGGACACCCCGTCGCTCTGCATAATCGGCCAACTGATCATCACCGATCTTTCCCAGATTGAAATAGCGGGCCTTGGGGTGGGAGATCATCAGTCCCGAGACCGACGCATGGGGGCGCATGGCTCCGTTTTCCGTCAGCAGGATGCCGATGCCTCGCATGTCTATCATCTTGTCGATGAGGAAATTGAGACTGGTGTCGGGCAACGAGGGATAGCCCACTGCGGGACGGATACCCTGAAACTGTTCCGACAACATCTCGTCGATGGTCATCTGTTCGTCGGCGGCATAGCCCCAGAGGGTCTTGCGCACGTGCTCATGCAACCGCTCCGCGGTGGCCTCCGCCAACCTGTCGGCCAGGGTCTGCGAGAGCATCCGCATATAGGGGTCGTGGGCATGGCTTTTCTCCATTTCCAGATCCACAGTGGCGGCAAAGAGTCCAATCCTGTCTCGCTGACGGGAGAAGGCCGGCCGGATGAAATCCGCCAGACACAGACAGACCTCTTCATGAGCATCTGGTGTCTGTTGGCGCAACATGGGGATACGCTGTCCCTCTACGATCACATCGTCACCATCACTCGACGCTTCGAAGATCCCCACCACCGCATGGGTGTGGTATTCCGTGGAGAACTCTTCCAGCAAACGGAGGGCATCATGGCGCAATTCCTCACTCTCGGCCGGTGATTTGCCGCTCATCTGCCATGCGTGGAGAAAATAGGCCCAGTTGATATAGGGCTTCACCTCCTCCAGGGTATAGTGAAAGCGCCGCAGGTCACCCATCAATGACGGAAGGAGACCTCCTCGCCCCGAATGCTGTCGTCGAATTGTCCCTGACCGAAGACATGACGGCCATTGCAGAACGTATGTTCCACACGCCAGGTGAGCGCACGGCCCGCAAGAGGTGTCCATCCGCAACGGCTCTCGACCATCTCGTCGGTGATCTCATAGGGTCGTCCGTGGCGCACCACGACGACGTCGGCCTTGTAACCGCGACGGAGGAAACCACGACGGTCGACGCCAAACAACCGGGCGGGTTGATGACTCATCAACCGCACGACTTGCTCGATACTTACGACGCCCTCATCGACCAGTTGCAACATGCAGGGCAAAGAGAACTGCACCATCGGCATGCCCGAAGCGGCCCGACGGCATCCACCCTCTTTCTCCTGCAGCAGGTGGGGGGCGTGGTCTGTGGCCACCGTGGTGATACGTCCATCGCTGAGGGCCTGGCGAAGGGCCTCGCGGTCAGCACGGGTCTTGACAGCGGGATTGCATTTGATCCGCGTGCCCAACCGCTCATAATCCTCATCACAGAACATCAAGTGGGCAATCACTGCCTCTCCGGTGACCTGGGGAAGGTCATTACCGTGGCACGGATCGAGCAAATCCAGCTCACGGGCTGTGGAGAGATGTGCCACATGCAGACGGGCACCGTATTCTCTTGCCAACGTGACCGCGAGTGTGGAGGAGGCGAGACAAGCTTCTTCGGAACGGATGAGCGGATGCTGACCGACGGGAGGATCTTCTCCCCAAACGGTTTTCGCCGCCTCCATATTCCAGTTGATGATGGACGTGTCCTCACAATGCGCCACGATGGGCAGGGTGGCGGTCCTGAAGAGTTGCCGCAGCACTTCCTCACGGTCGACGAGCATATTGCCGGTCGAAGACCCCATGAAGAGTTTGATTCCCGGCACCCGATGGGGGTCGATGGCCTCCAGACAGGTGGCATTGTCGTTGGTCGCCCCGATGAAGAAAGCATAGTTGACGTGGCTCTTCTGCCTTGCCCTTTCAAGCTTGTCGTCAAAAGCCTCCAACGTGACCGTCTGCGGCACTGTATTGGGCATGTCGAAATAGGTGGTCACACCGCCGAAGGCCGCAGCACGGCTCTCGGTTTCGATGTCCGCCTTGTGGGTCATGCCTGGTTCACGGAAATGCACATGACTGTCGATCACCCCGGGCAAAACATGACACCCTGAGGCGTCTATGTGCAAGTCATAGTCGCCACAGGGTGCCTGTGTCTCCTTGAAAATATCAGCGATGATGTCGTCCTCGATGACCAGGTGTCCATGATAGGATTGACCGTCATCCACGATGGTGGCATCCGAGAGAAGCGTTCTCATCATGGGGTTACTTTTCGTCTTTTGCCTTCGGTGCAGCGGTATTATCCTTGGCGGGAGCAGCCATCTCGTTGGGGGTGGGCGGCGTAGGCGCCGGCTGTGTGGCCGGGGCGGGGGCATTGGCCTGCTGTGCGGTGGCTGGAGGTGCCTCAAGGCCGTTCTGCACGTTCTGGATATGATTGGCGTTGTCGAGGTATTGCTTCACATAGGGGTCATTCTTGAACTCCTCGGTGGCTTTGCTCATGATCTCCACCACCCAGGGGCTCATCTGGGGATATTGCTGCGACTGCGTCACGATCATGAAGAGGCCGGGGCCGAGGATGTTGTCGAAATTATCCGTGATAGACTGTGTGACCAGTGTGTCGATGCTCATATTGATGAGCTGGTTGGCCTTGGAGAGACGCGGGATCACCACGTTCATGTCCTCCCCGTCCATGAATGCGATGTTGTACTCATGCTCCAGGTTCTGCAACTGCATGTTCAGGCTGTCGAGACTCTTCATGAAGCGATACAGCTTGTCATTGAGCGGGGTACCGCCCCACTCCGTCCTGGCTTTGTTGATTCTCACATTGATGTCGCCACCCTCAAGGACCAGAGGCAGGGTATAGGCTTCGCTTACCACCAGATAGGCCATACGCACCGAGTCGGTCGTACCGGTGAAACCGAATTTTCCGTGCACCACTTCCGTGGAGTCGAGGTCTTTCAGCTCCATGTTCTTGACAGTCTTGAGATACATCATCCTGCTGTCGAGTCCTGAGATGTCGGAAGAACCGTCGATATTGTATGACTTGACACATGAGGTCATCGACGTGAGCAACGACAACACCGTGATTAGAGAGAGGTATTTGTTCATGATTCTATTGTCACAAAAGTGAATTGACTGGCAAAAATAACATCAAATATCGATGTGAGAAAATAAATTCAGCCAAATTAAGTTTATGGAGCCTTCTTTTAGGGTTTTTTCAATCTTTTTGCAATTCATTTGATATTCTATGGGTAGAATAGAGCTGAAGGATGGCACCGGCAAGGAGAAGCATCACCCACTTGTTGTAGAAATAGGTGACATAGGTGAAATAGGGCACCACGCCTGCCAGGACCAGATAGCTGTTTTCGACCATCAGCAAACCGGCGAGGATGAAAAAGGCTCCGGAGGCAAGCATGATCTTCCGCAGTCGCCTCACCGTAATGTTGTTGCCCTCATATTTCTGCTGCGCTTGCATCGACACGAATGCAATGGCCCCTGCGAGGAAGACCCACGAGAACAGGGCGGGATGCCAGAGGAAAGCACGGCACCCGGCACCAATGGCCATCAACACGCCACCGGCCAGCATCACATAACTCTGCATTTTACTTAACGGCCTCATCTTGCTCCTCCTGCGCGATTTCGTCACTCAACACGAAGATGTCCTCGTCGTTGGCTTTCATGAAATATCTCTCACGGGCTATCTTCCGGATGGCGCTGGGATCGCGCTCCAGTTCCACCAAGCGCAGGGAATCCTGGGTGAACTCGGTTTCCTGCTCCTCTATCTCGTCTTCAAGGACGGCAATCTCACGCGAATACTTGTAGCGTTGGAGCATGCTGTTCTCCCCCACCACGGTCACGATGACAATACCGCCGATGATGACGATAATGTACTTGAAACGGCTGAGATAGCCCATGAACTTCTTTCCAAATTTCATATTCCGATAATAAACATTTCCTAAATCAATTCTTCTCCGGGCCAGCCGTCAGCAGACTGTCCCATGCAAAACGCCTCACATTGGCCTTCAGGTGCAAAGATAATGCAAAAAAATGAAACACACGCTTTTTCTCCTTTTGTTTTTCTCTTTTTTCTATGTTGAATAGATTGGAACGGCACGGCCTTTCTATCCAAAACTTTGAGATTTGAAAGAAATGCATTACCTTTGCAACCGTTTTTTCACATCACTCTCATCCATTCGTAATATCCGACAACCCGAAACTCATTGATGCGAATCGACAACAACCATCTCATCGTCGTTCTGCGTCCCCACAAATACTGGGGCATCGTCATGGCGTCTATTTTGCGGGTGTCCACCTACAGCCGATACATGGATGTGGAGGGCGGCGTCAGAAGCGAATGGCTGGATGAGGACAACTCCCGAGACCTGAGACAACTGGCCAATCAGTGTGATAAACTGCGACCGGAAAACCTTTTTGCCGCTTATGCCAACAAGACGGTTTACCGAAACGAAGCCGCCTTCTGGTCTTCCGAGGACAAACTGCTCCATCGCTATATCAAACAGATGGCCGACCGACGGTTGGAAAAGGCTGTCAGACTGGCCTTCCACATGGATATCCCCATTATCTTCGCACTGTCGGACAAAGTGCCCCTGCACATCACCGACCGTCTGCTGTTCCGGCCAGGAGAGACGGTGCTGCCTGTCATGGTGTTCGACCGCCATGAGGAGGGTACCGCCTATCAGCTGCACCTCCGCATCGGTCAGGATACCATCAGCAATCTTTCCCGACACGAGCTTCATGTCTTGACCTTTCAGCCTGGATTCTTTATCCTCGATGGCTGCGTCTACATCCTCGGCAGCGATTTCAGCGCACAACTGTTGCTTCCTTTTCTCAAGAAAGCACAGATTGATATTCCACGCCGCATGGAAAACGACTATTTCCGCCGCTTCATCCTGAAAAACGTGGCCAAAGCGGAAATTCATGCCACCGGATTCGACATCCGCAACACCAATGAGTGCCTCCAATGCGGACTATATGTTGAGAAGGCCGTCAATGGCCGCTATCTCCTGTCACTGCATTTCGGATATGGCCATACCGATTATACTTATGGCGACAGCAATAAAGGTCGTGTGACCCTCATGGAGGAGGGCGACAGCTTCGTGTTTACCCGGCAGATGCGTGATCTGCCCGAAGAGCAGTCCATGACCGAGAAACTGCTGCGCACAGGAGCTAAGCTCTCGGACTCCGGAAGTGTCTTCTTCGACTCCCTGCCTGAATTGATCGACTGGCTCCGCCAATATGCGCCACAGCTCAGAGCATGGGGCTTCGACATCATCCAACCCTCCGACCAGGTCTACCACATCGGCCCTATGGACATCGAGCAAAGCGATACCTGGCATGGCGACTGGCTGCAGACCGACGTGATGATCGTCCTGGATGGTGGAAAGCAGCGCATCCCCTTCCGCGATCTGCGCGACAACATCCTCAGCGGGGAGTTGGAATATATGCTGCCCAACGGCGACCGCCTGCTCATCCCCGAGGAATGGATAGAACGATACAGCGAACTCCTACTGACGGGTATGCCGAAAGGTAAAGGGTTTCAAAGGCACAAGAGCCAGATGCGGCATTTGGAGCGTATGACTGAACAGGAGGATATGCCTGTCCGCCCAAGGGACATTCCCATGAAGGTATTGAGTACCAAACTCTTGCATGCGACCTTACGGCCATACCAGACAACTGGCCTGAAATGGCTCTGGAATCATTTCCTGGCGGGCACAGGATGCTGCCTCTCCGATGAGATGGGATTGGGAAAGACCATACAGACCATCGCACTGCTCCTGGAATACCGAGAATCGACAAAAACCGTCTCACGGACTGCCCTGCCTGGGATGCTCTTCTCTGAGGCGGAAATGTCGGGCAGAAACGACCTGCCTGAGCCAGAGACGCCCGTCGCCGCATACCACACGTCACTGGTGGTGGCTCCGGCGTCTGTGGTACACAACTGGAAAAACGAACTGGCCCGGTTCGCTCCCAGCTTGCTGGCTTGCTCCTACACTGGCAATATCAGCCAGCGTCATGGCATGAGAGTTGACCTCCGGCGCTATGATGTCGTGCTGACCACCTACCGCACCTTGCACAACGACATCGACTTCCTGTCGACGCTCCAGTTTGGTATCATCGTGTTCGACGAGAGCCAGGCTTTCAAGTCCAGTACATCGCAGATCCACCAAAGCGTCTGTCAACTGAGAGGCCTGCATCGCATCGCCCTCAGCGGCACACCCGTGGAGAACAACCTCAACGAACTGTGGAGCCTGATGAATGTGCTCAATCCTCATCTGCTGGGCACCATCAGACATTTCCGCCGTGCGTTCGCCGCTCCCATCGCCCGGCAGATGGAAATCTCACGGATGGAGATCCTCCGGCAAATCATCGCTCCCTACTTCCTGAAACGCACCAAGGAAGAAGTGCTCAGCGACCTGCCTGCCCGGCAGGACGAGGTGGTGATCTGCCCCATGACGGAAAACCAGGCCAGCCAATACGCCTCGGAGTTGTCTAAAGCCCGGAATGCTTGGATGGACAGCAGCGTCAAGGAGTCGCAGCGACAAATCCATATCCTGACCGCCATCCAGCGACTGCGGCGGATCGCAAACGGAGAGGGAAAGATGAATGTGGTCTTCTCACAACTGGAAAACATTCGGGATACTCGTCACAAAGTGCTCATTTTCAGCGAATATGTGCAACTACTCGAACAGGTGGGCGACGAGATGACACGCCGGAGCTGGACCTACGACATACTGACAGGGCAGACCCAACGGCGAGAGGAGGTGATCCATCATTTCCAGGACACACCGGACTGCCAGTTCTTCCTCATCTCACTCAAAGCCGGAGGGGTGGGCCTCAACCTCACAGCGGCCGACTATGTGTTCTTGCTCGACCCTTGGTGGAACCAGGCTGCCGAGGAGCAAGCCATCGCACGCAGCCACCGCATCGGACAGCACAGCCCGGTCTTCGTCTATCGCTTCGTGTCAGAAAACACACTGGAAGAGCAGATCCTCTCTCTCCAGGAAAGGAAACAGAGCCTGATCGACAGCGTCATGCCTTTCATCTGCGGACGACACCAACATTTTTTGGGGGAATGATCATCTTTTTCCAGTCATTTTTCTTGAAGAAAATAGAGCAGAACGGTGGCTGTCTCATCATTTATGGCTACCTTTGCATCAGTTTATCCTATTCATAACAAACAAAAAACAAGTACCCATGAGAAAAATTGCATCCTTCGCTTTCTTGCTGTCTCTCTGCTCATGCCTGACAGCTCAGGAAAACATCACGCTGCCTCAGCCTGAGACAGCCAAACTCAGCATGTCGCTGGGAGATGTGCTGAAAAACCGCAGATCCTACCGCGAATACCAGAAAGACAAGAAGGTCGACCTGACCACCTTGTCCACCATTCTGTGGGCTGCCTGTGGCATCAGCGACCCTGCCACGGGCAAAATCACAGCCCCGTCCGCCATCAACATGCAGGATATCAAGGTCTATGTCTGCTCCGAACAGGGGGTGTGCCTTTTCGACCCGCAGGCCAACGTCTTGATACCCGTAAGCGACAAGAATATTCTGGAATCACTCGCTGCAGGACAGCAGTTTGTCAAGGATGCGCCTTATACGCTCTTGCTGGTCAGCGACCAAAGCAAGGCCAGACGCAAGAACAGCCACTATGGTGACATCGATGCCGGGTATGTCTCACAAAACATCTACCTGGCATGCACCGCTCTGGGCATGCGCACCGTCGCCAGGGCCATGATGGACCAGGATGCCGTGAGGAGCGCCCTAAACCTGCCCGAGGATGTCATCATCGAACTCAATCATCCGATCGGATCAAAATAAATCGATCGGTCCATCAGGAGACAAATGTTTCAGGCTGCCGCTGTGGAAGGTTCCTCGGCGACAGCCTGAAATGTTTTGCGTAGTGAGCACCGAAGTCTTACTTACCTACCGGTGCGAAGGAGTCGCCAGTCCACTTCAGCGTCTTTTCCGTCATGTTATATCCGTCATCTCCATTATCTGAGTAAAGATTGACCACAATGTCCTTTCCTTGCTCAGGTAACACCAGGGCATATTCCTCGAAGTTCTTGTCAATAGCCACCTTCTCCACCACCTTGCAGACATTCATGTCGGGAGTCATGATGTTGGTCTTCTGGTCATAATCATAGAACATGAACACCGCCTCGGCATTTGTATTCTCAGAGCCGTTTACCATAAAAATCCCTACCAGCTGATGCCCGTTCTTACGGTTCCAATAGCACATTTTGGTGTAGCGGTCGATTTCAGTCCACAAAACGGAACAGATGTAGCCATTGGGAACACTGCTTTTGACGTCGTATATCTCTTTCTCTTTGTTGTATGACTTGGGATCGGCAAGATATTTCAGCATTTTCTTATTGGGCTCAAAACGGCTATATTGGCTACAAAAAGCCTGGGCAAAGTCCTCGATGTTGGCTTTGCTGCCTTTAGGACTGACCGTGATGGGCGTTTTCTTCCAGTCGCTTGTCGTGGCTAAGAGTCCTTCATACACAGTATCGTCCTCGCCGTCCGACTCATTTTCTGCCGACTCGCTTTTGACCGGCGACGCTACCTGCTGCGTCAACACAGCCTTGGCATCTTTCGACTCGCCGGAGGTGCCCTCTCCTTCGTGGGCAGATTTGCCACAACCCGTCAGCAACATCATGCCTGCAATGGTCATCATGACCATCCATTTGTCAGATTTTCCAAAGATCTTCATTGTTGTTTCTGATTGATTTAGGGGTAATGATGGTTTAAACGGTGCCATCTTGGTATTTCGCAGCGAATTTACTAAATTTTTATAGAAATCACATGATTGATTCGCCATTTTTCAGTGTTAAGGATATCTTTACATGAATTTTTTTGATATTCAACTTCAATTTTTGGACATTTCCAATAAAGTGACCACCACAGCGACCTGCCAACAGCGAGGTGGGAGCCATCTACTCCTTGGCAGAATGGAATAGTGAAGATGCGGTTCATCCTACTGGAAACTATCAGCATATCGGTTATGTACAATCCTGGGAGGCATTCACCGACGGGACGAGCAATGTCTCATAAATTGAGTGACCAAAATCGCTATAACCCGGTTCATCGGTTCATCGGGATTTGCAATCCCGATGCATTGAGTATCAGGATTTTCAATCCGAAAAGCGCATTGCAAACGCTGACACACCATGCAAGCGGATTCTTGGACAAGCCAAGCGTCACCCTTTCTGGTGCCGAGCGACAGATCCGCCCATATTACAAAAAAGCAACAAAGAGACACTCTATTTCATAGACTGAAGAGAAAACCGGGCAAATAGGAATAACCATAAAGGAGCGCTCCATATCGGGTGCTCCTTTTTCTATACTTCATGTTCACAGTTTCACTACATACCCTGATGCCATCAGCATCGTTTTTTTGACAAAAGAGAGAAAAAGTAAATAATTTTTTCTATTTTTGCACCAAATATCAACTATTCACCATTAACACTTTATTGACTTATGAAAAAAGCTACGATTTTAATCAGCATCGCCATGCTGCTGCTGTTTGGCTGCAAAGCGAAACAAGAAGCAGAAATCATCAATCTTCCGAGAGCCGAGGCCTCTCCTGAGATGGTCGCTGCAGTCGACTCCTTCGTCAATGCCACGGTGACCCGACCCACTTCTCCCGACTCCATCACCCTTCACAGCATCATGATCCTCAAGCACGGCAAGGTGGTGCTTGAGAGATGGTTCAACGGACAGAGCGCAGAGATGCCGCATGCGATGTTCTCGGTCAGCAAGACCTTCACCGCCACCGCCGTGGGACTGGCCATCAACGAAGGAAGACTCAAGCTCAACGACCCTGTCGTGAGTTTCTTCCCTGACAAACTGCCAGAGCAACAGAGCGACAATCTCAAGGCGATGACCGTGCGTGACCTGCTCACCATGACCTGCGGCCATGACACGGAACCGAATGCGAGACAAGCAGACTCCCTGGACTGGGTGAAAGGATTCCTCGCATGGCCCGTGACTCACAAACCGGGTGAGTATTACCTCTACAACTCCATGGGCACCTACATGCTCTCGGCCATCGTTCAGAAAGTGACGGGCGAGAAACTCCTCGACTATCTCGACACACGCCTTTTCCAACCGCTTCATATCACCAAACCGGAATGGGAAGAGAGTCCGCAAGGCATCAACTGCGGCGGTTGGGGACTGAAGCTGAAAACCGAGAATATGGCGAAGATGGGACAGCTCTTCCTCCAAGAAGGCAAATGGAACGGGAAGCAAATCGTACCTGCCGAGTGGCTGAAGGAGATGTCGAAATACCAAGTACCTTCCGCTCCTTCTGGCACAAGATTCGAGGACCTGGAGAAAGCCGGCCTCAACAAAGACAACAATGAATGGGTGCAGGGCTACGGCTACCAGATGTGGGTATGCCGGCACAACGCCTTCCGTGCAGACGGATTCGCCGGACAATACATCATCGTCTTCCCCGACAAGGATGCTGTCCTCGTGCTCACCACGTCTTCCTCACTCTACCAGCCTTATATCGACCTCATCTGGCAATACCTCCTGCCTGTGCTTTAGCCCTTGCGGGTGCAGAATCTCACGATGTCGGGCACGACGAGGATCAGTGAGGTGAGGCTGACGATGAGCAGCCAGTCTTTCACCATCAGGGCGGAGACGCCAAACATCTGCCCGGCTTGGTTGACGATAAAAACCTGACCGATGAAGATGACCAGTACGATGAGCAGGAAGCCCGTACTGAAATTGCGGTTCCATGACTTGGGGTCCCTGAAAAGGTCGACGACGTCCTGAATGAGACTGCGCCCACTTCTGAAATACTTGGCATTGAAAATGTTCCAGAACTGCATCATGACGAAGATGGAGAAGAAAATGCCCAGTTCGTAGGAGCTGATGTGCTGCTTGACACGCCCGATAGAGGTGAAGCCCACGAAAAACTCCTTGATGGAATCCCACTGGAGCAGCAATGCCATGCCCGACTCTCCTTCAGCCTTGTTGAAATCCAAGTGCCAAAGCAATTGCCACACCCCGAAGAGGAACAGGAAGAACACCAGGCCGACGCTGATGATGCGCAGAGCCATCTGGCGGTCGATGATATGGCTCTCGGGGTCTCTCGGACGGCGGAGCATCACACGCTTGTCGGGTGGAAGCGACGAGAGGGCCATGGCGGCGAAAGTGTCCATGATGAGGTTGACCCACAACATCTGTGTGACGTTGAGCGGCGAGTCGAGTCCCATGAAGGCTCCTGCCAGCACGATCAGGCAGGCGCAGATATTGATGGTCATCTGGAAGAGCAGGAAGCGCTGGATGTTGACATAGAGTGAGCGTCCCCACATGATGGCTTTGTTGATGCTGACAAAGGAGTTGTCGATGATGGTGATGTCACTGGCCTCCTTGGCTCTGGCGGTGCCGTCGCCCATCGAGAGTCCGATTTGCGCTTTCTTCAAGGCCAGGGCATCATTGGTGCCGTCGCCGGTCACTGCCACCACATGCCCCATCTCCTGCAAGAGCGTCACCAGGCGCGACTTGTCGGTGGGCCGGGCCCTGGAGAGCACTTTCAGGGTGGGCAGCACTTCTTTCTTGAGGGTGTCGTCATCCTTTTCCGCAAATTCAGCTCCTGTGATGATCTGGTCGCTTTCACCTGCCGACATGATGCCTGTCTCACGGGCGATCTCGTTGGCTGTCAGGGCCACGTCGCCGGTCACCATAATGACTCTCACGCCTGCCTGCTGACAGGTCTGCACGGCATCCCTCACGTCTTCCCTGACGGGATCGGCCATGCCCACGAATCCGGCGAAGACCATCGGAGAGGCCTGTCCGTCGACGATTTCCTGATAGGCAAAGCCCAGCGTGCGGCGCCCGATCTTTTGCAGGGCTGTCAGTCCCTGGTTGACTTCCTCTGCGGTATGTCCGCCGGCGATCTCGTCACACAAGGCCAGCACGACTTCCGGTGCTCCTTTAACGAATTTCCAGGTGCGGCCTGTCGACTCGTCACGCACCACGGTGATCATGTGCTTGGTCTCCGACGTGAAGTTCACTTGCTCGAGGATGGTGCAGCGCTCGCGCAACGGCCGGTAGTCAATGCCCTTCCCGCAGTAGAGCCAATAGAGCAGTGAGCCCTCTGTGGGATTGCCCACCGTGCGGGGCTTGCTGTCAGGCTGTATGGTCAACTCTGCCGTGGAGTTGGCGGCGATGCCCAGCGCAAGCTGGTGGATATCTGTATAGATGTCACCGTCGTCAAGCACATTGAGCTTGTTTTTGGTCAGCGTGCCGGTCTTGTCGGTGCAGATCACCGTAGCAGCGCCCATGGTCTCGCAAGCGTGCAGCTTCCTCACCAGGTTGTTTTCCTTGAGCATTTTCCTCATGCTCAGGGCCATACTCATCGTGACACTCATCGGCAGGCCCTCGGGCACCGCCACCACGATCAGCGTCACTGCGATGAGGATCGAGTCGAGGGTGAACTCCAGCATTCCGAGCAGGTCGGAGTTGTTTTGCGTGTTGCCATCGAAGAGGAAATAATAGGTGAGGCGGCCCACAACGATCAGTGCCGCAACGAGATAACTGGCATTGGTGATCCAACGGCTGAGTTGGCGCAACTGCTTGTTGAGCGGTGTCTCCACCTGCGACTCCTCACGAAGACTCATCGCTCCCCTGCCCTCCTCGGTGTCGACTCCGACGGCTGTCACCTGATAGTGGCAATGGCCCTCTATCAGGATGCTGCCTCGCAGGAGGAAATCGACAGGATAGGCCTCGGTCTGCGGTGCATCCGATGCCACGTCGGCCGATTTCTTGGTATACATCTCGCCGGTGAAAGCACTTTCGTCGACACGCAGCGAACGGCTCTCGATCAACCGACCGTCGGCAGGCACCTCGTCGCCACTCTCCAGACGCACCACGTCGCCTACCACGACATCACATTTCCTCAACTGGAGAATCTGCGGGTTGTCCGCCTTCCTGTCGGCGCCTTTCTGCCAACGGAGCACTTTCACCGGGCGCTCGTCGCGCTTTTTGTTGAGCACGTCAAACTCCCGATCAGCTTTCACCTCCAGGATATAACCCACACCCGTGGCCAGCAGCAAGGCAAGGAGCACGCCGAGGGGCTCTATCAGGTTGAGCAAGGGCTTGCCCAACCAGTGAATCTCATAGACGGAGACGGCTACGGAGAAACAAAAGACGATGAGCAGGACGACAATCAACGGGTCGGTGAATTTGCGCAGATAGCCTATCCACAACGATTCTTTCTCTGGTGGCGGAATAATGTTTCCACCTTTTCCTGACTCCACCGCAGCGGAATCCTGCTCCAAACACAACTCTCTATAATCTGTCTTCATTTCTTTTTCAGATGCCTTGTAAAAATGTGGTGCAAAAATACAACTTTTCCACCATATTCTCATTGGGGGCGTGAGGAAATCTGTCAAAACGGTCATTTTCTCAAGATAAATCCTCAAGGGTGATGGTTTTTCAAATGTTTTTCCGTATATTTGCAAGATTCAAAATTCATTTGCAAGAAACGCTAAACGCATTTGCAAGAAACGACTCACTCAAATGAAGAGAAACGCACTCCTTTGCATCACGGCCCTGGGCTTGCTCTGCCTCTTGAGCCAGTGCCGCACGAAAGACAACGGATGGACCGCCGAAGAACCAGTGCCCAACCCACCTGAATACAGTGACTCCACACAATGGTATATCTCCGACCGCGGCAGTGAGGCCGACGTGTTCTACATCATCTCCACCGAGACGGGCGACTACACCCTCGACGGTGTGGAATACCATCACGCCGACACTTACAACGACAGCCTGCGCACTCCGCTCTACAGCGAAATGCTGGGGGTGGACACCCTGGTCAGCGGACGGCTCAACTTCTTCTCGCCCTACTACCGGCAGTGCTCGCTCCAGTCGTTTCTCACCGACAGTCTGACAGAGGCCCGATTGCCGCTGGCCGTCGATGATGCCAGGAGAGCCTTCCTGTACTACCTCACCAACCTCAACCACGGAAGACCTTTCATCCTGGCTGGATTCAGTCAAGGGGCGAAGATCATCCTCCAACTGATCCAGGAGATGGACGACCGCACTTACCGGCGGATGATCGCTGCCTACGCCATCGGCACCAGCATCACGCAGGAGATGGTCGACAACAACCCGCGTCTCATCGCCGCTCAAGGGGCCGACGACACGGGATGCGTCATCTGCTACAACTCCGTCAGGGACACCAGCTGCGCCACGGGGATCTCACAAGACAACGTGATCGCCATCAACCCCGTCAACTGGCGCACGGACGCCACTCCTGCAGTGTTCGCCACCCAACCGTCCCCGCTGTTGCCTGTGGACCAGCAACAAAAGGACAATCTCAAGGTGCGACTCGACCCGCAGACCAAACTGCTGCTGGTGGAGGGCTACACAGCCACCGACTACGTCTTGCCGCTCATCGGGAAGGAGGGCAACTACCACTCCCGAGAGATATGGCTCTACCGCGACCACCTGCGGGACAACATGGCCTTGAGGGCAAGCAAAATGACCAAGAAATGAGCGAGGCGGGACTATTACCTGCCGAAACAAGAAACTGATTCATCATGAGAAAAATCATCATCGCAGCAGCCATCATGGCCACATCCACAAGTTTAGCACAGAAAATCACCTACCCCACAACCCCCAAGGACAACACCGTCGACAACTACTTCGGTGTGGAGGTCGCTGACCCCTACCGCTGGCTGGAGAATGACACCAGCGCACAAACCGCCCGATGGGTGGAAGAGGAGAACGCGGTCACCATGGCCTACCTCAACCGGCTCCCCCAGCGGCAGAAACTCCTCAAACGGCTGAAGGAGGTGGCCAACTACGAGAAAGTAGGCACACCCTTCAAACGACAGGGGAAATGGTATTTCTACAAGAACGACGGACTGCAAAACCAAAGCGTGCTTTATGTCATGGACCAGCTCGGCGGCACACCGCGCGTGTTTCTCGACCCTAACAAGTTGAGCGACGACGGCACGGTGGCCCTCAAGGGGGTGTATTTCTCACACCAAGGCCACTATGCGGCATACAGCATCTCACGCAGCGGCAGCGACTGGCAGGAGTTCTACGTGCTCGACACCCGGACGAGACGCTTGCTCGACGACCACGTGACTTGGGCCAAGTTCTCCGGCGCGGCATGGCATGGCGACGGTTTTTACTACAGTGCCTACGACTCTCCCGAACAGGGCAAGGAGTTCTCCAACGTCAACGAGGGGCACAAGATCTATTTCCACCGCATCGGCACGCCCCAAAGCCAGGACCAACTGATCTACATGAACCCGGCCTACCCCCAGCGCTTCTACCAGGCCGAGGTCAACAAGGAGGAGACAATGATGTTCCTCTACGAGTCGGGGGCGGGCGCAGGTAACAACCTCTTTGTCAGAGATCTGCGTGTGCCTGGGTCGCAACTGATCCAGATGACTTCCGACATGGATTGCACCTACGGCGTGGCAGAAACTGTCGGCGACCGCATCTATATCCTCACCAATCATCAGGCTCCCCGCTCCAAACTCATGGTGGCCGACCTGCGCTCACCGGGCATCAGCCAGTGGAAAGAGGTGGTGGGTGAGCGTGACGATGCCGTCATCGAGGATGTCACTTTTATTCCCGGCCACATCATCATCACCTACAGCAAGGATGCCTCCACACATGCCTACCTCTACTCTTCCGAGGGAGTGGAGCAACAGGAGATCCGGCTGCCCTCCGTGGGCAGTGCCTCATTCGCCGGCGAGAAAGACCAGAAAGAATGTTTCTACACGTTTACATCTTTCACCATGCCCGCCACCATCTACCAATATGACCCCGACAACGGCCAGAGCACTTGTTATGCCGCTCCGAAAGTGGGGTTCAACCTGAGTGGTTTTGTGAGCGAGCAGGTGTTCTTCCAAAGCAAAGACGGCACCCGCGTCCCGATGTTCCTCACCTATAAGAAAGGGATGAAGCGCAATGGCAAGAACCCCGTTCTCGTCTATGGATACGGGGGCTTCAACATCGGACTGACCCCCTCGTTCTCTGCCATGCGCATCCCCTTCCTCGAGCGTGGCGGCATCTATGTGATGGTCAACCTGCGCGGTGGCAATGAGTATGGTGAGGAATGGCACCTCGCCGGTACAAAGATGCGCAAGCAGAATGTCTTCGACGACTTCATCGCCGCCACCGAGTGGCTCATCGCCAACAAATACACCAACAGTCAGAAAGTGGCCATCCAGGGCGGTTCCAACGGCGGTTTGCTGGTGGGTGCCTGCATGGCGCAGCGCCCCGACCTCTTCAAGGTCGCCATCCCCCAGGTGGGCGTGATGGACATGCTGAGATACCATAAGTTCACCATCGGATGGAACTGGGCTCCCGACTATGGCACAAGCGACGACAGCCGCGAGATGTTTGAGTATCTCAGAAGCTACTCCCCTCTCCACAACCTGCGCAAGGGCACTGCCTACCCCGCCACTCTTGTCACCACAGCTGACCATGACGACCGTGTCGTGCCCGCCCACTCGTTCAAGTTCGCTGCCACGCTGCAGGAATGCCACGCCGGCGACAGCCCTGTGCTCATCCGCATCGACTCCAAGGCTGGGCATGGCGGCGGAAAGCCCATGAGCAAAGTGCTGGAGGAGCAGGCCGACATCTATGGATTCATCATGCATAACCTGGGAATGCGGTGATCCGCATGATTTTTGTGGGGCCATCAGATAATAAATCCGTTTTTTAGCGTTTTAAATAGACAGAACATTTACGACAACGAAATCATGAGAAGACCATACCTCCTATGCCTTATCCTGGCCTGGTGCTGCATCTCTGCATCCGCCCAGGACTATCCCACCATCAACCCCACGGCCATCTACACCAACGCCAAAGGGGAACAGGAAGAGAGTTCCAACTACTCTGGCAGCGCTCCCCTGACTGGGCGCTTCGAGGCACATCCCGAGAATGTAGGCTCATACAACGCCTACTATGAGTGGCGCTTCACACTTGTCGGCGAGGAGAGCGATGAACCCTACCTCATCCGATATGAGGAAGACACGGAATACACCTTCACCAAGGCCGGCACCCACCATATCCAACTCTATGCCATCTTCACGCAGGGCAATGACACCATCGCCTATACCGACGAGTATTGGCAGGATGCCGAACCCCTGAGCGTGACCATCAGCGAGAGCAAACTCGAGATGCCCAACGCTTTCTCACCCAATAACGACAAAATCAACGACATCTACCAGGCTAAGGATGGCTACCAGAGTCTGGTGGAATTTCACGCCACCATCTACAACCGCTGGGGACAGAAAATCTATGAGTGGGACGACCCCGCAGGTGGATGGGATGGCACCTTCCATGGCAAAGATGCCAAGGAGGGCGTCTATTTCGTCCTTGTGAAAGCCAAAGGGGCCGACGGGCGCATCTATAATATCCGCCGCGACGTGAACCTGCTCCGCGGATACCGCAATCAAGACTCTTCATCCACCACCGACCAATAAAATCACCCCATGCAGCGCGAAGACGAGAAAATCAATGTCTGGGGTGCCAGGGTGCACAACCTGAAGAATATCGACGTGGAAATTCCCCGCGGCAGCCTCACCGTGATCACCGGACTCTCTGGTTCGGGTAAGTCGTCACTGGCCTTCGACACCATCTATGCCGAGGGACAACGGCGCTACATCGAGACTTTCTCGGCCTATGCGCGCAATTTCCTCGGGGGCATGGAGCGTCCCGATGTCGACAAGATCACAGGACTGAGTCCCGTGATCAGTATCGAGCAGAAAACCACCAACAAAAACCCACGCTCCACCGTGGGCACCACGACGGAGATCTACGACTACCTGCGACTGCTCTATGCCCGCGCCGGCACTGCCTACAGCTACAACACCGGCGAGGAAATGGTGAGATACACCGAGGAGAAGGTGCTCAGCATGATCCTCACCCGGTACAAAGGGCACGCCATCTATATCCTCGCACCGCTCGTCAGACAGCGCAAAGGGCATTATCGTGAACTCTTCGAGAGCATGCGCCGCAAAGGATACCTCTATATCCGCGTCGACGGAGAGATACAGGAGATCGTCAGGGGCATGAAGCTCGACCGCTACAAGAACCACAACATCGAGGTGGTGATCGATAAACTGAAAGTGTCTGACAAAGAAGACGAGCGGCTACGCCACAGCGTGGAGATCGCCATGGTGCAGGGCGAGGGCATCGTGATGATCTATGACCGTGATGACGACAGCCTGCGCAACTACTCCAAACGCCTGATGTGCCCCACCACGGGGATCTCGTATGCCGATCCGGCGCCCAACCGATTCTCGTTCAACTCGCCCGAAGGGGCCTGCCCGAAATGCAAAGGACTGGGGTATATCAACGAGATCGACCTCGACAAGATCATTCCCGACAAGTCGCTGTCGATCGCTGCCGGCGGCATCGTCCCCCTGGGGAAATACCGCAACCAGATGATTTTCTGGCAGATCGATGCCATCCTGCAGAAATACGACTGCGACGTGAAGACCCCTATCCAGGAACTGCCCGAGGAGGCTCTCAGCGAGGTGTTCTACGGTTCTCTGTCCGACGTGCGCATCTCCAAGGAACTGGTGCATACCACGAGCGACTACTTCCTGACGTTCGACGGTATCATCAAATACCTCAGGAATGTGATGGACAACGACGACAGCGCCAGCGGACAGAAATGGGCCGACCAGTTCCTGGCCACCTGCCAATGCCCGGAATGCAAAGGGCAACGGCTCAACCGCGAATCACTCTCCTACCGCATCTGGGACAAGAACATCAGCGAGGCTTCCAGCCTCGACATCAGCCAACTGCGGGAATGGATCGACGAAGCTGAACAGCACCTGGGCAGCAAACAAAACAAGATCGCCACGGAGATCCTGAAAGAAATACGCACACGACTCAACTTCCTGCTGGATGTGGGCCTCGACTACCTCTCACTCAACCGGCAGTCGGCTTCTCTCTCAGGGGGTGAGAGCCAGCGCATCAGACTTGCCACCCAGATTGGGTCGCAGCTCGTCAACGTGCTCTATATCCTCGATGAACCGAGCATCGGACTACACCAGCGCGACAATGAGAAACTCATCGGCAGCCTGAAACAATTGCGCGACATCGGCAACACCGTCATCGTCGTGGAGCATGACAAAGACATGATGCTCGCCGCCGACTATATCGTCGACATCGGTCCGAAGGCCGGACGCAAGGGGGGCGAAGTGGTCTTCCAAGGCACCGTGGAGGAGATGCTACGACAGCACACCCTCACCAGCGACTACCTCAATGGCGAGAAATGCATACCGCTGCCAGCGGAAAGGCGGAAAGGCAATGGCAAGAGCATCTGGCTCAAAGGGGCCTCTGGCAACAACCTGAAACACGTCGACGTGGAATTCCCGCTCGGCAAACTGATCGTGGTGACCGGAGTGAGTGGATCGGGCAAGTCGACCCTGGTCAACGAGACCCTGCAGCCGATCCTCTCGCAACATTTCTACCGCTCTCTCAAGCGACCTCTGCCCTATGAGAGCATCGAAGGAATAAAACTCATCGACAAGGTGGTGAATGTCGACCAGTCGCCCATCGGCAAGACCCCACGGTCCAACCCGGCCACCTACACGGGTGTCTTCAGCGACATCCGCTCACTCTTCGTCAACTTGCCGGAAGCGAAGATCCGGGGCTATAAACCTGGTCGGTTCTCATTCAATGTGAAGGGGGGACGCTGCGAGAACTGCAACGGTAATGGCTACAAGACCATCGAGATGAATTTCCTGCCCGATGTGATGGTGCCTTGCGAGGTGTGCCACGGCAAACGCTATAACCGTGAGACCCTGGAAGTGAGATTCAAGGGGAAATCCATCGCCGATATCCTCGACATGACCATCAACCAGGCGGTGGAGTTCTTCGAGAACGTGCCCAATATCCTGCACAAGATCAAGACCATTCAGGATGTCGGACTGGGATACATCAAACTGGGACAGCCGTCCACCACCCTTTCAGGCGGCGAGAGCCAACGTGTGAAACTGGCTACCGAACTCTCGAAGCGCGACACCGGCAAGACCCTCTACATCCTCGACGAACCCACTACGGGCTTGCATTTCGAGGACATCCGCATCTTGATGGATGTGCTGCAGAAACTCGTCGACAGGGGCAACACCGTGATTGTGATCGAGCACAACCTCGATGTCATCAAACTCGCCGATCACATCATCGACATGGGTCCCGACGGAGGGCGCAACGGCGGCATGGTAGTGGCGACGGGCACTCCAGAGCAAATCTGCCAATGCGAGCAAAGCCACACCGCCCGGTTTCTCAAGCGGGAAATCTGAAAGGGGATTCAAAAGAAAATCAATCCAATTCTTCTGCCACGGCGAGGTCCATACCACGCCAGATGAGGACGAGGCGATGCACCTGTGTAAGCCCGGCTGTGCGATCCACATTCACGCTATCGGCGTAACGCAAAATCTGGTTAATGGCTTTCTCCCGGGCTGCTGCCAACTCAGCGTCAGTGGCCTTCGACGGAAGGTACTTCAGTTCCAGCACATAAGAGTGCTCGATATCAGGATAGATGCCGAGCATCGGTTGCAGGTAAATGTCGGCATAGCCGCCGCTGCCTTTGCCTGACCTGTCCCTTACGCCAGCATCCAGTTCGGAGACCGGCAAATAAAGCTTAGTCATACATGTCTGCGAAAGGGTGAAGCCATGAACGAAAGCCTCTCCCTTCTGCTTGTCGCGCTGTGAGGCAAAGCGCTTCAGGGTGGCTGAGATATGCTCGAAGAAAGGCCGCCACTCGCCGTCAAGTGCCATATCAGCCATCAGTTGCCGACGTTCCTGTTCCTCAACAGACAGGTCATTCTCGCGGTAGGCAGCAGTCAGGTAGCCATACATCTGCTCACGCACCACCTGGTTGGGGATGCGGAACTTGATACCTTTAAGGCCTCCTCTTCCTGCGATGGTGAGCAGTCCGAAGTAGTAGAGCAGCGACACGAAATTGTCGGGGTCGGTGATTCCCTCCGAAGGAAAGGACCGCCTCAGATCCGACGTGATGGTGCCCGTTTCAACAATGTGCTGGATGACTGATGCGTCGTGTTCGAATCCCCGGTCCTTGCGGATGAGCATCCGAAGTTTGTTGTAGTCAGTGCGGATGTTCGTGTCGAGCATGTCCTCAGGAAGCTGCCCTCTGTCCTTGGTGTAGAAATAGACGAAATAGAGCACCATGTCGCTGTTGTACATCGGAGGCTCGTCAAGGCTCTTCACGCTGAAACAATAGTTGTCATACCATGGCTTCATGATTTCTATCAGCTCGTCGGTGGTATGCCGGAATGTGAAATGCTGTCGGTAGTAGTCGAGCATCTGGCGCACCTCCTGTTCGGTGAAGCCAACCATGGCGTTGAACTCAGGCTCCATGGTGTAGTTGGTGCCGATGTTGAAGCCCGAAGTCAGATCGTCCATCGTCACAGGTCTTACGCCTGTGATGAAGAGGCGCTTGATGGAGGTGACGGCACCCGCTTTGATGGCATTGAATAAACCGCGGTAGGCGCCCGTGCCGTGCGTCTCCGACTTATAGTCATGCTCTGTGCCTGGATCAGATAGGATGGTGTTGGTGAAATGGTCGTACTCGTCGATGAACAGGTATATCTGCTGACCAGCCTTGTCACAAAGACGCACTAATGCAGAAAGCTGATTGGCCGCACCCTCCTCATTGCGGAGCACCTCAAGAGCATCGGCGGGCAGGCGGTCCGCATAATCTTCAACAAAGCCTTCAAATTGTATCCGGCAATATCCATCCATTCGTTTCTGGTATCCATCAAAACTGCCCGAGAAGGCAGAAAAGTTGAGATGCAGCACCAGATAGGTGTTGTGCTCCGGCGTGGGGTGCCGCCCTATCTAGAGGTCGCCGAACAAGCGTTCGAAAAGCGGAGCCTTCCTCACGTCATAGTACTGGCACAGCATGCTCATCAGAAGCGACTTGCCGAAACGGCGGGGGCGTATGAAGAAGAAATAGCGGTTAGCGGCCTCTATCTCGGGGATGAAGCGGGTCCTGTCGACGTAATAGTAATTGGAGAGGCGCAAATCCTCCCAATTCTGCATGCCGTATGGGATGCGTTTGAGCTTCTGCTGTTCCATGCTCGTTGCTTTAGGGTTTGTCTAAGCAAATGTAATGAATAATCCCTGAATATGCAATCAAAGGCATGGAAAAAAGTATGATGACATCATCATTGATTCAAAATGAATAAACACAAATTTAAGGACGAGAACAAATAAAATGGAGTAATATTTCATTTTTATGGCAAAGTTTTGCTATATTTTTAAATTGAATATCTTTGAATCCATTATATTTTGTATCTTTGCGCCAAGCAGAAAACATAATCCATTAAATCATGGACGATACCAAAGAGAAAGACGTAAAAAATTACAACCGTATTAAAGTTGTCTTAGCTGAGCAGAGACGTACCAACAAGTGGTTGGCCGAACAGTTAGGAAAAGACCAAGCAACTATCTCCAAGTGGTGCACCAACAGTTGTCAGCCAAGCATTGAGCAGCTATTCAAGATAGCAGAGGTCCTAAATGTAGACGTGAAGGATTTACTTTGGTCAACGAGGCTAAAGCTCTCTGCTCTTGTCTAAAAGAGCGACAATTATCATGTTATCAAAAGTATTAAGATACCGTCTGATGCGGCCGTGAGGTACACGTTCTTGATAATCGAGGAAATCAACCGAGGCAATTGCGCCCAGATATTCGATGACTTGTTCCAACTACTTGATAGAAATGACGATACAGGTCGTTCCGACTATCCCATATCACCAGACGAAGACATTCAGAAGTTCTTGCTCACAGACAAAAAGTATGGTTTTGCAGCATTGACGGACGAACAAAAAGCCCCCATACCCGAAGAGGTGCTAAACGGCGAACTGATGATACTGCCGCCCAACCTGCACATCTGGGCCACGATGATTTCAAAGGTGAATTCACAGAATTGGGGCATTCGTATAGAAAAAACTGAAGAATAAAAGTATTCAATGGACAAAGAGAACAAACTGATACTCTATAAGGATGACGAGGGCAAGGTGAATGTGAACGTTCGTTTTGCCGACGAGGATGTTTGGCTGACACGTGAGAATCTTGCGGAGATTTATGCGACCACCCCTCAGAATATCAGCATTCACGTTGGTAACATCTACCAAGACAAGGAATTGAGTGAAGAGGGAACTCGAAAGAAATTCTTTCTAGTTCGTCAAGAGGGTAAGCGACAGGTGCAGAGGGAAATTGACCATTACAATTTGGACATGATTATCGCCCTTGGTTATCGTGTACAGTCGCCCATTGCAGTACGCTTCCGTCGCTGGGCTACACAGCGTTTACATGAATATATCCAAAAAGGATTTACGATGGACGATGAGCGACTGAAGCAAGGGGGCAACCGATACTTTAAGGAACTTTTACAACGCATCCGCGACATCCGCAGCAGCGAACGCAACTTCTATCAGCAGGTGACGGACATCTATGCTACATCGACGGACTATGATCCACGAGCAAGGATGACAAAGTTGTTCTTTGCTACCGTTCAGAATAAGATGCACTATGCCGTACATGAGCATACGGCTGCGGAACTTATCTATGAACGTGTAGATAATGAGAAACCTTTTGTGGGTATGACAAACTTTAAGGGCAACTACGTGACCCGTGACGATGTGAAGATAGCCAAAAACTACCTCTCGGAGTTGGAATTACAGAGACTTAACCTGCTTACCTCCCAATTCCTCGACTACGCCGAGTTTCAGGCACTGGAGCAGAATCCGATGACCATGGCCGACTGGATAGCCGCCCTTGATGACCAGATTCTCCGACTGCGGAAGAACATTTTGGAGGGCAATGGTACGGTTTCACATCAAGAAGCCATTGAAAAGGCTGAGCGAGAGTTTGAAATCTATCGCGAGCGAGAAATGCGACAGTTAGAGAGCGACTTCGACAAGGCTGTCAAGCGATTGAAAAACAAAAAAGACGAGGACGACAAGGACGAAGCATGAGAATACTTATTGAAGAATACCAGTATGACGTAGCCAGGGTGAAGGACATTCTTCATGGAATTGATGCCTTGGAGAATGTGGAAGGCAAGGTTTCCATTCACTATGTGGGGTATTACTACAATACCCTGCTAAAGGACTGCGTGTTTATTCTTCCGAAAGTGCTTCTCAAAGATGTTGCAGGACAGGAATTGGCTTTTGGCAAATACAAACCTGAGGATATCGTCACTCCCGACAAGAACAAAGAAATGGAAGTCCAGGAAAAAGACTTCCTATACAAATTTGCCGTATGGATTTATCGTGCTATCGTCGTTTATAAGAACGACAAGCGGAATGACACGGACATCGTGTATCACACGAAGATTGCCCAAATAGGTAAAGGCAGTCGCAGATTGAGCAATACCTATCTCGACATTCTGCTGCAACTGCTACAATTCAATCAGGACAACCAGAGTTTCTTTTTCTTCATCGTCAAGATTGTGATGCCTGTGTGCTTGTCCTTCCCTGTGGCCGTTCCGCCCACACTGAAGCCGGATGGTTTGAAGGGGCAGGGAAAACCGTTGTGGCATATATTCCCGAGAAGGTGGAGCCAGAACTGATGTATAAACTGTTCACCGCCGTATGCTGTTCGTTAGATGAAGTGATCAATAACCTGAAACAAATATAATTCAAAATAAAGTGGACATAATTATTCGCTATCACTTTCTTTATGCTGACTATGGCGATCTGTAGCACCCATTTGCACCATGTTTCAGTGGCACATGCACCACTTTCGTTTGCTTGGATTAAATGAAGACAAATTTTTTCAGACTAGATCCATTTATTTCTTGTTTTTTTACTATCTTTGTCATGGCCGTCGGAGTTTTATTGTCTTTATAATGCACCACAAAGGTAATTGAATCTTCTGACGCAGCAAAAACAGCATACAAATTATTGTCTGTCAAGAATTTATGTTTAACATTAAATCAAAGTGGTGCTGGATTCAGACTTATGAAAATAATAGCCACACTTTTAGTCGCAGGACTTGCCGCATTATCGACAGTCAACTACAACAATGATGCAAATGCAGCAAATTCCACCAACAACGCCGCAAATACCTCACAAGTTCAAGATACGAAGGTTCTTGGCAAACTCTATTTCGTCAACCTCAAAGAGGGAGAACAGCCTATTATGACCGCCTTGAGTTTGTTCGGCAACCGTTGTGGAAGCGAAGGTTTCAACCACAAGCCATACGCCACCGAAGGTATCCGCTCCGTTTTTGAACTTGACGAATGGATAGAGTTTCAACCACAAGCCAATGCAGAATCAGGTATCAAGGTAATGGTTTTCAAGCATCAGGAAGACCAAGGTCTTTACCTGAAAAAACCTTTGAACGACAAGACCCCTGGCTATATTCAAGAATTGGACCTGAATAAAGATCCAGATGGAGACGAAACCTCACATTGGGGGTCGTTCTACCTTCATCCCGAAGAGGTCGAACCGGGCTACTACGACTTTGTCTTCACCTACCAAAATAAGGTCTTTGCCATCATGTTCACTCAATTTTTCAAGCCAAATGAAATCTATGAAAAAACCGATTCAGAGTTGGAAAAATTGATGTCACAAAGTCTTTAGCACGGTATATCCTCATTTGTCGTTTTGCTCCGTAATCATGATCGAGCAAAACCTCAATGTCATCAAACTCGCCGACCCGATCCATAACATGGGGCCAAAGGAGGGTATTTTTCCTCATTTTGGCAGAAAAAAACAAATCATCAGGGGATTTTGGAAGGTTTTATCAACTCCCCCAACGGCTTTTTATCGTAACTTTGCGCATGATGATCACAGGTGGATCATCACTCCTTTTTTATTAACATTATAATCATTTACAACAATGAAAAAAACTTTTTTAGCTTTCGCCATCGTGGCAGCAGGTCTGTTCGTGGCATCATGTGGCAACAAAAACGAGAACACTCAGTCGGCTGAGGCAAGTGGTGAACAGCAGACCGAACAGGCTGAGGCCGCTGCCGCCGAGACTGGCGAAACGGTAGAGTGCGACAACTTTACGCTGAACGTTCCTGCAGGCATGAAATACAACGAGAACGGAAGCTCGTCGACCAGCATCAGCCTGGATGCTCCTGAATATGGTCAGTTTGAGAGCGTCACCATCTACGTCAACAAGGAAGAGACCAGTGCCGCCAAACTGCTGGACCAGTATTTCGGCGACGGTGCCGACAAGGAGAAGTCGGGTGAAGTCACCATTGGCGACAAGAAGTTCCTGCAGCTCTACTATGTCGACAGTTCCGACAACAACAGCGACCTGTTTGCCGAGGTTGAGGGTGGTGTACTCGTGGTGAGCCTCTCGAAGAACGTGCCCGTCGAGGCTGAGGTTTTGAAGCCCCTGGTTGAGAGCATCAAACTGAAATAAACTCATCCGCTAAAAAAACAATATGAAGAAAGCATTTTTGACCCTTGCCGTTGTAGTTGCCTCTGCTATCGCCTTGGCAGCTTGCGGCGGCAAGGATAATGCCACCAAGACTGGTGATGAACAGCCAGAGGCTGTGGCACTCGATGGCTACAAGACCCATGAGTTCGCCCACTTCACCATCAGCTTGCCCGAGGAGTTCACGACCACGGGTGAACAAGACTACGGCGGGACGACCACCGTGCGCTTTAGTTCGGAGAAAATGCTGAAGTTGAATGACGACGAAGAAATCTCGAGTTCTGCCACCATCGACTGCAGTGCCATGAACGATGGAGCCAAACCGGCCCAGGTGAAGGAGACGGCGGCAACGATGAAAGCATCACAGGAAGCTGCCGGCGAGACTTGCGACGAACCTGTCATCGATGGCAACATCATCCTGATGCGCCACTATCATGACATAGGTGATGGCGAGAACGGCATCTCCTGGAGATGGTGGATTGTGAGCGAGAGCGGCAAGAACATCTCCGGCAATCTCTTCTACCCCGAATCTCAGGCCAAATTCTACGATGGCATGGCCCAGAAGATTGTGAAGACCATCAAAATCAAGTAAACTAATAGATGCTGATGCCGTTGTCTGCACACGATTATTCCTGACTTCAATGCAGACAGCGGCATCACATCAGGTTTTTCATTCTCAACACTTTGTATACCATCACCGACAGGGCTGCGATGATGACGTAGACCATCAGCACTTGCATGCGGTTGATGGTGATCGGCTCGATGCTTGCACCTGGCAGCGCAGAGACCCATCTCACCATCTGTGTCTGAATGCCCACGACGGCGGACAACATCTTGGCCACCCAAGGCAAGAGCGGCGGCAAGAGTGAAGCGACAAGCATCGCCGCCGTGAGATAAAGCACCACGGTGGCCAAAGGAATGACCACGAAGTTGGTCAGCAGGAAATAGACGGAGAAGCGCCCGAAATAATAGGCCGTGAGCGGGGCCACACCCAGTTGGGCGCAGCACGACACCACCACCATCGCCCAGACCCATTTGATGACGGGGTGGGCAAACAGATACTCAGAAGAAACCCAACCATAGACCGGTTTGTAAAGCACCAAAATGGAAAGCACGGCCATGAACGACATCTGGAATCCCACGTCATAAAGACTCATTGGATTGGCCACAAGCATGACAATGGCCGTCGCACCAAGGGCATTAAGCGACATCCGCTGCCGATGGAGCATGGTGGCCAGAGAATAAATCGTGATCATGGTGGAAGCCCTTACCACCGAGGGCGACAAACCCGTAAAGACCGCATAAGACCAGATGCCTGCGATAACAAGGGCCTCGCGCCACAGGTTCCGCCGCCGCGCCCCCATCAAGAGCGACAGAAAGATATAGATAATGCCTAAATGAAGACCCGACAGGGCGAGCACGTGTGAGGCTCCTGAGATGGAGTAGACATCACGCAGGTCGTTGGTGAGCCTCGAACGGTCACCCAATGCCATGGCTACAGCGACGGCCATCTCGTCGTCGTCGAGCCCGAGTGAGAGATAATGGCGCAGGGTGCGCTGCCTGAATTGCATGGCAGCCAGAATGGTGCGGTCGAGATAAGACAGGTCGTGAAGACTGACGACGGTCTTCCGCCATTCTCCGGGCAAGATGAGGGTCGTAGCAGTGAATCCATGACAGCGCAGATAGAGTGGGTAGTCAAACTGGCTATGATAGTAGTTCTCGGGCGTGTCGAGCCGGGAGGATGCGACGATGCCGTCGCCCAGATGCAACGACAGATAGCGTCTGTCCACGGTGTCACGGAGCAGGGAAGCCTTGACTTTCCGGGGCATGGTCTGATCCCCCACCAGCCATAGGTCCATCCTCATCACCTTGCCACGTTGCTGGGGTTCGCTGGCCACTACGGCCTGATAGGTCACCGTGTCCTGCGGCAATGGCTGGCGGAGTTTCCGGTCTTGACGCATCACCAGTGTCATGCCCAACAGCAGGGAGGCCATACTGAGAAGAATGCCCTGACCGACATCATGGCGGCGCATCAACAGGGCCGACACCACACTGACGACCAGAAGACCAAAGGGATAAAGCGCACCGTTGGCGCCCAACAGTCCTCCCCACTCATAACCGATGAAAACGCCCAAGGCCAGGAAAACGGCGATGCGCAGCAACGGATAGAGTTGGATGACACCATTGGTCCTCATCGGTTCACGCGCGGTCCAATAAATACTGCAACGTGACTTTGTGGCCGATCAAGTGAAGCAGGTCCATATCGGCCATGTCATTGCCCTCGATGATCTCAATGCCACTCTTGGTGATGGCCACATCCCATCCGATATATCGCAAAGAAGGGGTGATGGAGGCCGCCTTGCGCACGGTCGACAAGACTTCATCCCACCGGGGCACATGGAAACCGACCACACTCTGCTGGGTGCCTGGATGGATCAGGATGACAGGCTCGAAATCCGACAACGACCCCATGCTCTCGACGATGCCCGTCGACAAGTCGACAGGATAGACGACACCGCCCTGATGGAAGTTGTCGACCACCGAATCACCCACACCGACCCGCAGCAAAGCCTTGATGACCTCAATGCGGCCCTGCCTGTCGATGACGGTGTATACCCTCAGCGTATTGACCGACTTGCCCCCGAAAGACATCCGCTCATCCTGTTCGACAACCTCCTCCAAGAGGTAGTGGTGGCTGCACAGCTTCCCGAGAAGCTCTTCGTCGACCTCCTGAGCCTGAAGGATGGCGATGCCAAAGCCCTGAGTGCCGATATTGGGCTTGGCAAACACCCTGCCCTGCTGCTGGATAAACGCACGCACTTGGTCCTTGTTGGACTCACCACAATGGATCCAAGCCCGTTTAGCCACTTCCTTGTAGAGCTGATGAAACTGGCTCTTGTTGTTGACACATGGTACGGACTTACGGTCGTTGAACCGTTTGTATAGAGGGGCTGTGCGCCCACTGGTCAGGAACGCTTCCCGCTCCTTGGGAGACAGCCGGTAGAATTTGCCTACGGTATAGTCGTAGATGTCACATTGGTAACGGAGTTTCGAATAGACCAGGTCTGCGATGACCTGGAAAAGGTTGCGCCCGGTCTTCTCGGAAACCTGTTTGCTGGCAAGGATGACCTTTTTGAAAGCAGATGGCATAAGCGATTGATTGTTGGATGAAAGTCATCGGAGCCACCTGAAGGGCGGCTCCGATGATACGATTGCATAAAAATTGAGTGATCAGAACTTGTCTGCGGCGGCGTAAATCCACTCGTAGATGCAACTGGCCACACCGAAGAAGGCGATGCCTGCCGTGCAAAGAGCAAGGGCCAACTTGGTGTTGACATCGCTCTTGAAGGTGGGCAACGGGGTTTCCGTCTTCTTGATATACATGGCCTTGACGATGAGCAGATAGTAGTAGAGACTCACCACCGTATTGATCAAGGCGATGAACACCACGATGTAAGCCCAACTGCCGATGGTCGTGTCGAACGTATGACCGCTCACACCGGCCATGAACACAAAGAACTTGCTGAACATGCCGGCAAACGGCGGGATGCCGGCCAAGGAGAACAGGGCCAGCGTCATGAGGAACGACAGCTTCGGATTGGTGGTATAGAACCCATCGTAGGCATCCATGCTGGTGGTGCCGCCATTGTTCTGCTCCACCACGTTGATGACGCTGAACACGGCCAGGTTGGCCACCACATAGACGAGGACATAGAACGACAGGGCTGTGATACCCATCGTCTGCTCACCCGTCACGGCCAGCATGATATAACCGGCCTGGGAGATGGAACTGAAGGCCATGAAGCGTTTCAGGTCCTTCTGGCGGATGGCGAAGAGGTTGGCCACGGTGATACTCAGCACGATCACCACATAGAGGAAATAGTGCCACTGGGTATAGAGTGCGGGGAACACCTTGAACAGGATGGCCATGAAGGTGAAAGCCGCAGCTCCCTTGGAAGCCACACTCAGATAACCTGTCACTGTGGTCGGAGCGCCCTCGTAGGTGTCGGCCGTCCAGAAGTGGAACGGCACGAGCGAGATCTTGAAGCCCAGTCCGCTGAAGAAGAACACCATGCCGGCCACGGTCAGCATGTTGGCATGCAGATTGGCTGCCACGTCGCCGAAGTACAGGGTACCGCAGGCGCCATAGAGCAGCGAGAGGCCGAAGAGCATCACGCCACTCGAGAAAGCGGCGGTGAGGATATACTTGGCCGCAGCCTCGGCGGAGTTGTTGCGATGCTTGTCGAGTGCCACGAGGCAAGCCATGGGAATGGAAGCCATCTCCAGTCCGAGATAGAACAACAGGAAATGACCGGCCGACATCATCATGAACATACCCAGCAGGGTGGAAGCCACGAGCATGTAGAACTCACCCTCACGGCCCTTGCCCTCCTCGGCGGTGATCCAAGGACGACTCATGATCACGACGATGAGCGAGGCCAGCGAGAGAATGGCCTTCATCACGTTGACGGCCTGTGAAGTGACATACATGCCACCGAAAGCTGATTTCGGCTCAAGGGGGAGGATGCACACCACGGTGAGCACCCCCATGAGGATGCAGGCAAACGGGTTGAACCAACCACGGCTGTCGTCTTTCTCAGAGGCGAAATCAGCAATGAAAAATGCGATCAGGATGGCCACAAGGATGGCCTCTGGAATCATATTTAGAAATTGACTGTAATTCATATCACTTCTTGTTTATGGTTGGATAACGGAGAGGATTGGTGCGACAGCATCGGAGATGACATTGCTTGCCCACATGGGGAAGAGACCGAGACCTGCGACACAGAAAATCAGGCAGCAGACAGCGACGCGCTCGTCCCAGGTGGCGTCGGTGAGTTCCTCATAGTGAGGATCGGCGACTTTCTGGTAGAGGATCTTGCCCACCACGCGGAGGATATAGACAGCGGTCACGACGATCGAACCGCAGGCGATGATCGTGGCCGTGCGGTGGAACATGTCGTTGTTCTCAAACGAACCTACAAAGATGGTCATCTCTGCCACGAAACCCGAGAAGCCCGGCAGACCGAGGTTGGCCAAACCAGCCAGCACATAACCCACGGCCAGGAAAGGCATGATCTTCATCAGACCGCCAAGCTTGCGCACGTCACGGGTGTGGGTGCGGCCGTAGATCATACCGATGAGGGCGAAGAAGAGGGCCGTCATCAGACCGTGTGAGAGCATCTGGATGATAGCACCGGTGCAGGAGGTGCGGGTCATCATGAGGATGGCGAAGAGCACCAGACCGCAGTGCGACACCGACGAATAAGCATTGATATACTTCAGGTCGGTCTGCACACAGGCCGACAGGGCACCATACACCACGGAGATGGTGGTGAGGATGATGAAGATCCACGAGAGTTGCTGTGCGGCGTGAGGCAGGAGATACATGGCGATGCGGAAGCAGCCATAACCTCCGAGCTTCATCAGCACACCGGCATGAAGCATGGAGACTGCGGTGGGCGCGGAAGCGTGACCGTCGGGGCTCCATGTGTGGAACGGGAAGAGCGCACCCAGCACACCGAAACCGATGAAGACAAACGGGAAGAGGATGTTCTGCACATTGTCGGGAATGGCCATGCCAGGCAGACTGTTGTTCTGAGCGATCTCCACCACGTTCATCGTCGAGGCACCGCTGAAGAAATAGATGCCCAGGATGCCCAGGATCAGGAGGGCCGAACCACCCATCAGCATCAGGGTCAGTTTCATGGCCGAATACTCCTTCGCACCACTACCCCACACGCCAATCAGCAGATACATCGGGATGAGAGCCACCTCATAGAACATGAACATGGTGAACATGTCGGTGCTGATGAAGAAGCCATAGACACCCGAACTCAGCAGCGTGAACCAGAGGAAATACTCCTTGGTGAGCGGCTTGAGCTGCCAGGAGGCGAAGGTGCCTGTAAACACGATGATGCTCGAGAGCAGCAACATCACGACCGAAATGCCATCGACGCCCACAGAGTAGGCGATGTGCAACGGCTTGAACCATGAATGTGAGGCCACATAGAGCATCGGATACTCGGAGGCCGGCATCGTCTGGCGCAGGTGGATGAAATCAATGGTCAGATAGATGGACAGCAGGAGCAACAGCGAGGAGCCCACCACCATCACGCCACGAACCTGATTGAGCGTGCGGGCAAGCCAGAGGCCCAGCAGCATCAGGACGGGTATTATAACGAAAATAGTCAGTATACTCATTTCTTCAGTCTTTTACAATGCGCATAACAATAATAAGGTTAAAGCCACAGTTCCGGTGAGGAACCACACAGCATACTGGCGCACGTCGCCACTCTGCCATCCGCGGATGCTCTCGCCGGCCTCGCTGGTGCCCCAGGCCATGAAGTTGAACGTGCCGTCGATGACATGGCGGTCGAACCAGGCGATGGGTTTGGAGACCAGGTTGAAGATGATCTTGTGGGTGACGAAGAGCCACACCTCATCCATATAGAAGCGCTTGTAGGCGGCTCTGTGCAGACGAGGAAGCGCAGAATAGAGTCTATCGGCCACGGGCTGCTTCTCTCCTTTGTAAATATAGGTGGCCACGGCGATGCTCAGGATGGCGATGATCGTAGAGGTCAGCGCGATCTGGGTATTGAAGTGGATGGTGTAGTCCTGGCCGCTGGCGGAGACATAGCTGCCGAAACTGCCACCCCATCCGAGGAATCCGGCCAAGGTGGTGTAGACACCCACGCCCACCGTGATGACGCATAGCACAATGAGGGGAACGGTCATGGTCAGCGGAGCCTCATGGGGCGTGTGATGCTCATGGGCCTCCTTGTTCTCTGTACCCCAGAAGATGCCATAGTAGAGGCGGAACATGTAGAAGGCTGTCATGGCAGCGATACCCGTCATGATCCATCCTACCACCGGACTATACTCGAAGCAAGCCGTGATGATCTCATCCTTCGAACTGAATCCCGAGAAGAACGGGATGCCGGCGATGGCCAGGCAACTGATGAGGAAGGTGATGTGAGTGACCGGCATGTATTTGCGCAGGCCGCCCATGAGTGCCATCTCATTGGAGTGCACGGCATGGATGATGCAACCAGCACCGAGGAAGAGGCAAGCCTTGAACATGGCGTGAGTGAACAGGTGGAACATCGAAGCCATGTAACCCAGTTGGGCGTGGTTGTCGAGCAGGGCCTCATGTCCCGGCAGGCAAACGCCGAGCGCCACCATCATGAAAGCGATCTGCGAGATGGTGGAGAAGGCCAGCACACGCTTGATGTCGGTCTGCGCACATGCCACGGCAGCAGCATAGAAGGCGGTGAAGACACCCACCCACACCACGATGCTCATGGCCTGCGGGGCATACTCGATCCAGAGCGGGAACATACGTGCCAACTGGAAGACACCGGCCACCACCATCGTGGCAGCGTGGATCAGGGCCGACACAGGGGTTGGACCCTCCATGGCGTCGGGCAACCAGATGTGCAACGGGAACATGGCACTCTTACCGGCACCGCCGATGAACATCAGCACCAGGGCCGTGGGCAGGATAAACCCTGCGGTAGCCATGGCTTTCGTGGCATTGCAGGCGATGAACGGGGTCGTGCCGTCGCCCATCACCACATTGGGCACGAAGGAGAAGCAGAACGACTCGGTGTAATAGCCGAAGATCAGAATACCGATGAGGAAGAACATATCTGCAAAGCGGGTGACGATGAACGCCTTCTTGGATGCCGCCACAGCAGTATGCAACTGATAGTAGAATCCGATGAGCAGGTAGGAGCTCACACCCACCAACTCCCAGAAGAGATACATCTGGAAGATGTTGGTGGCCACCACCAGTCCCAGCATCGACATGGTGAAGAGCGACAGGAACGCGTAGTAGCGCTGGAAGCCCTTCTCGCCATGCATATAGCCGAAGGAGTAGATATGCACCATGAAGCTCACCGTCGAGATGACGATAAGCATCATCACCGAGATGGGATCGAGCAGGATACCCATGTCGAAGTGCAGATTACCCAGGGGAAGCCATGTGAAGTTGTAGGGCACGAACGTCTGGTAGGTGCCGTCTGCCAACCTGTCGGCAGTGAAATACTTGAATGCAGTGAAGTAAGACAAGACCGTGACCAGACCCAGCGAAGTGGTGCCGATCAGTCCTGCCACCTTATGTGACATCTTCATACCGCACAGTCCCAATACAAGGAAAGAGAGTGCGGGCAGGAGAAGTATCAGAAAAGCATAACTGTAATCCATTTTTCAGATCGTGTTTTAAATTATAGTTTCATGTTTTCAATACTGTTCACCTGATCGCTGTGGAACCTGCGGTAAACATTGATGATGATAGCGATAGCCACCGCCGTCTCCGCGGCGGCCACGCCGATGGAGAACAGGGTGAAGAAGAAGCCCTCGAGTTGTCCGGGGAAGAGCAGTCGGTTGAACACCGCGAAGTTGATGTCAACGGCATTGAGGACAAGTTCGATGGAGATGAGCATCGCGATAAGGTTGCGACGGGTGACGAACCCGAAGAAACCGATGAAAAACAGCAGCGTGCTGAGAATAAGGAAAAATTCTACTGGTATCATAATTACTTGTCCTTTCTTGAGATGACTATACCGCCGATGATACAGGCCAGGAGGAAGATGGAGATGAACTCGAAGGGGAGCACATACTGGTATTTCTCCGATCCCATGAGGGTGTCGCCGACGAGTTTCATCGGCACCTCGCTGTTGGGGATGGCCAGACTGACAAATTTATGCTTGAGAAGGATCAGCAGCACCATGACGCATCCCACAACGGCGGTGAGGCATCCGGCCAGCACCCTGCCGCCATGAAGGCGCTCAGTGAGGCCCTGCAGCGTGCGCTTGGAGACGAGCTGAATGGCGAAGATGTAGATCATGGTGATACCGCCGGCATAGATGCTCACCTGGGCTGCACCAAGGAAGGTGTAGTCGAGGAGGAAATAGATGCCAGCCACACCGAAGAGCACGAAGAGCAGGAATGTGGCAGCCCTCATGATGCTCTTGGTAGACACACAAAGGATGGCCGAACCGAGGATGACGACGGCCAAGATGCAGAACATTACGATATTTGCCATAGTGCTTACTTCGTTTTGGTGTTGAACTTGCCGATGGTGAGGTCAGCGCCTCCATCGATGAGCTGGGGCAGCGAACCGCCCTGGTAGACCTCCTTGTCGAGGTGGAGGACGAGAGAGCCCCTGTCGAACACGGCATTCTCGAAATCATTCGTAAACTCTATCGCGTCGAAGTTGCAGGCATTGGTGCAGAGCTGGCAGAACATGCAGTCGCCCAGGTCATACTGGTAGTCGAGCAGGGCGCGCTTCTTCTTGCCGGTAGCCTCATCGGTGCGCATCTCCGATACGATCTTGATGGTCCCGTTGGGGCAGGCCTTCTCACACAGCGTGCAAGCGGTGCATTTGTAGGCGCCGTCTTCTGTGCGCTTGAACACCAGCCTTCCACGGTGACGCTTTGCCACATGGAGCGTGGTTTTGCGGTTCTCGGGATACTGCTCCGTCGACTTGGCGATGAAATACTCCTTGAGAGTCGTCTTCATACCCACCGCCAGCGTCTTCACACCTTCCGCGATACCGCCGAAATATGATTTGTTTTCCATTTTTTACTGTATTGTCGTTCTAATGGTGTCGTTAGGTCTTTAGAAATGGAGTCCGAAAGCCACGATGACCGTCATCAGCACGAGGTTGAGCAGTGCTAGCGGCATGAGGTATTTCCACTCCAGTTTCAGTATCTGGTCGATACGCAGGCGCGGGAAAGTCCATCTCACCCACATGAGCAGCCATACGATGAAGAAGGTCTTGCCCATAAACCACACGATGCCCGGGATATAGTCCATCACCTGGTCTAAGGCGGCGATGCCGACGTTGACCGGAGCCCATCCGCCCAGGAATACCGTGGCGGCGATGCCGGAGATGATAAACAAGTTGAGGTATTCTGCCAGATAGAAGAATCCGAATCCCATACCCGAATACTCGGTGTGGTGACCGGCGGTCAGCTCGCTCTCTGCCTCAGCCATGTCAAACGGGCCTCGGTTGGCCTCTGCGTTGCCGGCGACGAGGAAGATGAGGAAGGCGATGATGGCAGGCAGGTGCCCTTTGAAGATGAGCCACTGCCACGGACCGGTCTGGCTCTCGACGATGCCGCTGATCTGCATGGTGCCGGTGAGGATCACGGCGGTGATCAGGCAGAGGCATAGTGACATCTCATAGGAAATCATCTGCACTGCGCCACGCATGGCCGACACGACGGAATACTTGTTGTTGGAGGCCCATCCGGCGAGGAAGATGCCCACGACACCGATAGAGGAGATGGCCGTCAAGAGGAAGATGCCGACGTTGAAGTCGACCACCACGGCCCCTTTGTTCCAAGGCAGGAAACCGAAGGCTCCCACGGAGCCGATGATCACGAGCAACGGTGCGACGGCATAGAGGAACTTGTCGGCACGGTCGACGAAGAAGATTTCCTTGATCAACATCTTGAGCACGTCGGCGAAGACCTGCAGCAATCCCCACGGGCCGACACGCATCGGGCCAATACGGCATTGGAAGTAGGCGCACACCTTACGCTCCATGAAGATGAGGGCGATGGCGATGAGCGCATATCCCACGAGGATAAAGGCGCCCACGATCACGCACTCAATCAGTATCGACCAGAAGTCGCCCAGGCCGAGGGTCTGGCGGAGCAACGAGTCGAACCATTGTGTTACTATCGAAAAATCAAACATAGAAATAATTCTTGATTTTGAATGTTAATTATCGGTCAATGTCGGGAATCACGACGTCGATGGCCGCTGTCGTGGTGACGAGGTCGGCGATCTTCTGTCCGCGGAGCATGCTGTCGAGCGCGCCCACGAGGGTGAGTCCCATGGGGCGCATCTTCATGCGGTAGGGGCTCTTGTCGCCACGGGAGTCGAGATAGACACCAAACTCGCCTGCAGCGCCTTCCATGGAGAAGTACCACTGTCCTTCCGGCACCTTGATGATCGGTTTCTGCTTGATATAGAAGTCGCCCTCGGGGATGTTGTCGATCAGCTGCTCGATGATGTCGAGGCTCTGATACATCTCCTGGATGTGCACGAGGTAGCGCCCCATGGAGTCGGCAGAGGTGAGGAGCACCTGCTTCCACTCCACCTTGTCGTACAAGTCGTAGGCATGGTTCTTGCGCACGTCGTTGGCCCATCCGGCGGCACGTCCGGCCGGTCCGGTGACCGCATAGTTGATGCAGTCGTCGCGGTCCATCACGCCCACTTGCTCGAAGCGGTTGTGGGTGATGACGTTGTCGCCGAACACATCCATATATTCCTGGATCATCGGACGGAGATAGGTGCAGAGCGCCTTGACGTTCTTCACGAAATTGGGGTCGATGTCGTCCTGGAGTCCACCTATTCTATAATAGTTCTGTATAAGCCTGCCGCCGGTGGTCTCTTCCATCACGTTGAGCACATGCTCACGGTCGCGCATGCAATAGAGGAATGCGGTGAGGGCACCGAGGTCCTGTGCGCAGCATCCGCAGTAGAGCAGGTGTGAGTCGAGACGCTGGAGCTCGTCCATGATGGTGCGGATATACTTGATGCGGTCGCTGAGCTCCACGCCAAGTCCTTCCTCGATCACTCCGACGAGTGCATGACGGTGCATCATGGCGGCGAGGTAGTTGAGCCTGTCGGTCAGGGCGAGGGTCTGCGGGTAGGTGTAGCTTTCCCACATTTTCTCAATGCCGCGGTGGATGTATCCCAAGTGGGGGTAGATGCGCTTCACGGTCTCGCCGTCGAGCACGGTCTGCAGACGGAGCACGCCGTGAGTGGACGGGTGCTGCGGGCCGACATTGACCACATAGTCATCATCGGTGAGCAGGCGGTTGCGCTTGCAGACGAGTTTCCCGTCTGCATCGAGGGAATACTCCTCAGTGTAGTCACTCTCCACGTCATCCTCAAGGGTATAGGAGTCGTTGAACTCCCAGTTCTTGCGGAAGGGATAGCCCTTGAAGTCGTTGCGCAGGAAGAGGCGTGCCATATTGGGATGGCCAAGGAACTTGATGCCATAGAAGTCGTAGACCTCGCGCTCGAGCAAGTCGGCTGCGCGCCACAGGTTGATGACGGAATACACCAGATAGTCGTCACCGGTCTGCTTGGCGATGGTCTTGACGCTCGTGCGCTCGTGGGTCTCGGTATTCTCAAGGATATAGACACATCCCAGTCCCTCCTCGCCGAAGTCCTCGCCGATGAGGGTGACCAGGTAATCGAAGTGTTTCTTCTCCTTCAGTTCGCGCATCTTGTCGGCGAAACTGTCAAAACTGAAAAGCTGGAAATCTAACTTCATTTCGCGTCCTCCTGATTTTGCTTGAGTTGTTCAACGAAATCCTCCGGCACGTCGGTCACCACGATGGGCTTCTTCCAGCCCGACGAGATGGCCTCGTTGGAAAGACCGAGCTCACGCTCCTCGCGCGACTGCTTGTGGTTGGCGCCGCCGAAGAACTTCTCTGCCTTCACCTTGCGCTGCAACTGCATCATGCCATAGAGAATGGCCTCAGGACGGGGAGGACAGCCGGGGATGAAAACATCCACGGGCACGATTTCCTCGATGCCCTTCACCACATGGTAGCTCGACTTGAACGGTCCGCCGGAAATGGCGCATCCGCCCACGGCGATCACATATTTCGGCTCGGCCATCTCGTCGTAGAGACGCTTGAACACCGGAGCCATCTTATGGGTGATCGTGCCGGCGCACATCACGAGGTCGGCCTGGCGAGGGGAGTTTCGAGTCACCTCGAAACCGAAACGCGAGAAGTCGTATCGGGCACAACCGACGGCCATGAACTCGATACCACAGCAGGAGGTGGCGAAGGTCAGCGACCAAAGGGAGTTCGACCGTCCCCAGTTGATGAGCTGGTCGAGGCTTCCGGTGAGTACGTTGACACCACCCTCATGCAGTTCCTCCACGATTTTCTCAAAGCTCTCATTATCCTTGAACTCGTCGTAGGGAATGCTTTTGATCTTCGGCTTCCTTATTTCCATTCCAACGCTCCTTTCCGCCAGGCATAAGCCAAGCCAAATACGAGCACCAAGAGGAAGAAGCCGATGCTGACCACTGCCATGGCACCATACTCCTTCACCACTACTGCCCAGGGATAAAGAAAGACAGTCTCGATATCGAACATCAGGAAGAGGATGGCGAAGAGGTAATAACCAATCGACACGGGAATCCAAGAGGATCCGTGCGTTGGAATACCACATTCGTAGGGCTCACCCTTAACCTTGTTGTACGACCGAGGTCCAATCAACTTGGCGATGACATAAGCGCCCAACACCAAGACAACTGCCGTCAAAATGACGGTAACTAACAAAGTGAAATACATATAAATGTGTGTTATAATGATTATGTGCTCACAAGGGTTGTCACTTTTGGCCGCAAAGTTAGCAAAAAAAAGGCAAACATTAACGATTATTTGCCTTTTTTTTGATTGAAGTAATTACTCAACACCAAAGTATGCACAGATGCCCTGGTGGAAATCCTGATACACAGAGCATCGGGATTCTTGGACAAGCCGCTCGGCATCCTATGAGTGCTGAGCGGCAAATCCCGATGAACAAGCGGCAAATCCCGATGAATGAATCCCCGGGACGGCGTATTCGATTCGCTATTTTCCGAATCGGGCCTCCACGACATTGACGACGTAGTCACCGAGTTTCTCCAGCTCGTTAATCATATCCATATAGAGGGTGCCTGCTGCATAGTCGTATTCGTGGTCGTTGACGGCATAGACGTTCTCCTCCTTCAGCCGTTTCCGCATCAGGTTGATTTCGTTCTCTATTCGGTAGGTCTCTTGGATGTCGTGGTCGGAGCGGCGGCCGCGCATCACAGTGTTCATTTGCTGTAGTGCTTTCCCGCAGAGTGCCATAAAGGCTTGCAACTGTTCGGTCTGATGTTTGATGAACGCCTTTCCTGACTCCTGTTTCCGGCCTATCGTCAGGGCCAGTTTGTAACACGCATCACCTACGGATTCCAGTTCACTGATCTCCCGCATCATCTGGCGGATTTTCTTTTTCGTCAGGTCGCTCAAGTGGCCGTCGCTCACCTGTTCCAGGTAGTGGGCGATCTCCATCTCCAACTTGTCGGCGATTTCCTCTTCATGTTCTATCTCGCCAAACAATTCCTGAAAATGCTTCGAGTCAGTCTCGTTGAACAACAAGCACACCTTATCATACGTCTCACCCACACGCTGGCCGAAATCTGCAGTTTCTCTTTGTGCCTGGAGAACAGCGATTTCCGGTGTCTGCACAATGTTCGACTGGATATATCGCAGGCGGAACTCCCCCTTCTCGGGCTTTTCTTTCTTCTCGGGCAGCAGCCAGCAGACCACACGCTCCATCTGCGGTACGAACCCGATGAGAAGGGCCGTATTGATGACATTGAAGCACGTGTGGAACATGGCAAGCACCACGGGCAACTTCGTGGCCTGACCACCAGCGGCGGCATCATAACCCACTAGGTGACACACCATATTGACAAACGGATAGAACACGATGAGCACCCAGATCACACCGATGACATTGAACAGCAAGTGTGCGAGTGCTGCTCGACGCGCCTGCGTGTTGGCACCGAGAGCCACGATATTGGCCGTGGCTGTCGTGCCGATATTCTCACCCATCACCAGCGCGATGCCTAAGTATATGGGCAGCACCCCCGTGGAACAAAGCAGGATGGTGATGGCCATGACAGCAGCCGAAGACTGGACGATGCAGGTGATGATCGTGCCAATGGCAAGAAATGCCAGGATGGTGAGGTGGCTCGACGTGTCGAAAGAGGCGAAAAACGAGATCACGTCCCCGTTGTGCTCCAGATCCATCGATTTGCCTGCGCCGCTCAGCATGACCAGCGCAAGGAACAGGAAAGCCGTACCAAACAGGAAGTCGCCCACATTGCGATGCCGCTTCCTGTAGATCAGGATGATTCCTAACAGGAAGAAAGGATAGACAATGGCGGTCAGGTCAACGTTGTAGCCCAAAGACATGATCCATGCCGTAAGCGTCGTGCCAATGTTAGCACCCATGATGACCGAAATGGCCTGCGCCAGCGTCAGCAGTCCTGCGGAGACAAACGAGACGGTCATCACCGTTGTGGCCGACGACGACTGCACCGCGCAGGTGACGAGAGTACCCGTCAACATCCCCGTAATGCGATTGGTTGTCATCTTGCCCAAAATGTGCCTCAACTGAGGTCCTGCCATTTTCTGCAAGGCCTCACTCATCATCTTCATACCATAAATCAGCAGGCCCAGAGATCCGAGCAGCTGCAGTGCCAGCATATAATAATTGGTTTCCATCACTACTGTCCAAAGAAAAATTCTTGAACATGATTTAAATTAAATATTTTCAATGAGTTACGCGAATATTATTTTTTCGGGATTTGATTTTGTACTTTTGCAATTCATATTGCAAGAGGCAAAAATCATGAATCAAGGAAAGACAGTATTCGCTCAGAT
>OCTW013396014.1_pt1 | contig 72753 bp, 74 predicted proteins | sample 1539671 | NCBI WGS metagenome assembly OCTW01 (sample SAMN02144230, study PRJEB22623) | gut metagenome | biome: sheep rumen | host: Ovis aries | place: New Zealand | reverse complement strand
TTGACAGATGTCGTGCATCAATTTGAAATATGGAACGAAGGAGTACAAAGAGCAGTATTCAACAGTCCAGAGTTCAAGAAGATTGTAAACACAGACATGATTGAATATGAGATAGAAGAAGCAAAAGCTAAAGTTGCAAAGAAGTATGCATATCTTGCTTTGAATGACAAATACAAGACTCTAACCCCACATAAATGGTTCAAAGAGAATGCAATTAGTGAAGAAGAAATTACTTGGAATATCAAAAAATCAGAATTGCCCTTCGAACCAGAGACAAAGGATACGTTTTTGCCATTTTAATATCACTTTTTCACAAAATATTAGTAATTTTGCAACATGAAGTATAGATTGGTTATTATATTACTGATGTTTATGTTTGTGGGGAGTGCAGGAAATGCCCAGACTTTCCGCGATAGTAATAACATGCAGCTTGGCAAAGTGGAGTCTGACGGCACTGTCCGTAATGCCAATAATATGAGACTTGGAAAGATCTTCGAGGATGGAACCATTAGGGATAGTAACAACATGCGCTTGGGCACTATCGAGAAAGATGGTACCATCAGAGACAAGAATAACATGCGACTGGGCACAGTCAGTTCAGATGGAACTGTACGCGACAACAATAATATGCGTCTTGGCACTATCAGCTCTGACGGCACCATACGCGACAATAATAATATGAGGATAGGTACTGCTTGCGGAATTAACACGAGATATGCTGCAGTATTGTTCTTCTTTGACCTCTTTTAGGTGCACAGTTTTTAAGGTATGTGCAATGTAGGGTAAAATAGTTGTTACAAAACTTGCAGAATCCAAAATCTTCTTATACCTTGCACTTCAATATTATTCACTATAAAATGAAAGAATTATGGGTATTATTAATAGTTTAGATGAATTCAAAAATGAATTAAATCTCATTCACGACAAGAAGAACTCCATTAAGGAATTTCAAGATGTTTTTGACCCTATGGCTAAATTTGCACTTACTAATTTGGCTATAAAAGTAGGTAATATAAAATATTATCTCTTAGAAATTGAATTTTATTATTGTAATAAACTCTTAAAGGAGGAAGAAACTTTCAAGCGCACATATCCGCGCAAATGTGAAGCTGAAGAATTCTTTTTGCATTATAGCGGTTTAGATATATGTTTTGCTACAAGTAAGGACGAGGACAGTTATGGTGGAATTTTAATTCGCAGTGTACTTAAACATGAGGATGATAACAAAAAAGATGTTATTATTTCCGGACCATTAAAATGTGCCAATGAGATAATAAACCAATGTTTTAAAAGTAAGAAGAAAGCATATCCTGAGATTGTATATGACCAAAGTAGAATAAAAGGAGATATTTGGGCTACAATAAGACAAGGAATAGAAACCGGCGTAAAATTTAAGACATTACGTGACAATTATAACAAGCACAAAATATCTGATGATCTATTCCCTCGCTTTGCGTATTATATAGAAGGATTGAAATGGCCGGATAATTATAGTGCCAATCCTTCAGTAAATTACAAAAAAGAGAATACAGAATCTAGAGGTAATTATTCAAGACCTATTTAGATTTGTTTCTCAGATGAATAATTAATGGATATCAACGAGGAATAGAAAATTATTGTTAAAAAAAACGTTTTTCTGTCGAAAATGTTTATACTAACAAGAAAAAAACATATCTTTGCAACGTGTTTTTCATAGTATTAGATTTAAGGTTAACAGGGGTGCAGCGGCGCCCCATTTATTTTTTATTATCCCCACTATCATTCTTATCATCCTTTTTCTTGTCGTTTGAATTGAGTCGAATCACATCGGCCCAACGGGTAGTTGGATTGGGACTTTTGAAATCGTGTTTGATGGCATTGGCGAAAACATCAGCCTTACCTTTGCCATCTTTCTTAGTATATTGTTGGGAACCAAGAACTATAGTTTCGCTTCCGTGCATTCGGTTAATCCTATCTACAACCTCATCAAGCCGCTTCATCTTCTGGAACTGCTCAGCGTTGATGTCGAAAAGATCTTGCTGAATCGGAGATTCGGCACCGATGCCCATGACGATGACCCCAGCCTTCTTGTACTGGTATCCCTGACGATAGATGCTCTCTAGGACTTGATGCGCTGTCTGCGTAATGGTAATAGTGGAACTTGTTGGGGTGATTAGGCGCTGCTCCTGAAAGTTCCAGTATTGCGGCAAATCTTCACGGAAAGCGTTTGTATTCAGGAATACTCCGACAATTGAAGCCACTGTATTCTGCATTCTCAGCTTCTCAGCACAGCGGGCGGCATAGTTCGAGACATGGGTACGTAGCGTTTCTATATCACCAATCATGCCATTGAATGAGCGGCTGGTACAGATGCTTTTCTTCTTCGCCAGTTCCTCGTTAGGCACCACGTCCTCGCCGTTCAGCTCCTGCCAGGTACGGACTATATTGATATTGTTGAATGTCAGCCGTACCCAGTCCTTATGGTGCTGGGCAAAGTCGTAGGCGGTATGTATGCCGAGGGCTTGCAACTTAGCAGCATATCTTCTGCCGATGCCCCAAACATCATCTATCGGGTAAAGCTTCAGGGCTTTGATGCGCTTCTCGTCGGAGTCAATCATGCAACAATGCCGGTAGTCCTGATACTTCTTCGCAAAATGGGAAGCCATCTTTGCCAGTGTTTTGTTTGGAGCCAGGCCGATGCTGACAGGCATACCCACGTATTGTTTGATCTTCTTATGCAGATCCTCTCCCCATTGCTTCAGATTCACATTCTCCATCCCGTCGAGATAGACGAAACACTCGTCAATGGAATAGCGGAAATAAGCTGGAGCCTCCTTTTTAATGATACTCACCACACGGCCTGTCAGTTCCCCATATAATTCATAGTTCGAGGAAAAGACTGCGATTTTTTGATTAGGGAATTGCTCAGCCAATTGGAAATACGGAGTACCAGCCTTGATGCCCATCGCCTTGGCTTCATTACTGCGGGCAACTACGCAACCGTCATTGTTCGACAGAACCACCACCGGCTTTCCGTTCAGATCTGGACGGAAAACACGCTCGCAGCTTACGTAGCAATTATCGCAGTCAATGATGCCGTAGAACTTCATTCCTCTATTGTTTCTTCTTCGTCATCGCCATCACTACCAGACACAAGGGTAGAGTTATATTCGTCAACCATCTTCTTGAAGAGTTCAGCATCATCAGGATTGTCCTCGAATCGCTTTGCCACGATATACTTGACGGTCTGATTCTTGACTTTCTTGTGAGCTGCCTTGAACCATGATATGAAGGCTTTTATATCATGTTCATCTGTCAGGTCGTAAGTCTGATTTATCTTGCCGCATGGATTAATCACAAGCCTCCTGAATTTCTCAATGATTGCGTTACACTCCTTTACCTTGGCCTTGCATTTCTTAGACAACTCATGTTGTTCCTCTTGGTGTTTCTTATTCCGTTCTGTGATTTCTTTCTTATGTTTCTTATTCCGTTCTTCCAATTCGACTTGATGCTTTCTGTTCAGCTCCTTAATTTGTTTTTCGTACTTTCTGACTTGCTCCTCGTCGACAGGCCAAGCGTTACTCTCTATCTTTCCCTGTATAAAACTATTGTAGAAATGGCAGTATGATTCGAGATAGTCCCCGGCTTCTTCATCTACCGTTATGGAAAGAATAGCATTCTTCATAGCATTGCTGATGGGGATTCTTTGTGATGCGAAGCTCCAGAACACCTGCATCATTGCCTGAATACTGGAGATTTTCTTGAAGCCAATCTTCTTCAGAGCCTTGACATCTTCCTCCGTGACATCTAAGCCCTCAGACAATTCACCCATTTCAAGTTCTTCCTTCGGATTCTTATCAAGGAAAGGCACCATCTCTTCCCCAGCATAATAAGAGAAGGTACAGTCAAGCCACTCCTTTTTCCGCTCAATCCAACTATATATTGAATTGATGTATGCTTCTGCTTCAGGTTTCCCTTGACAGAACTCTTCAATGTAAGCAGACTCCAAATCGAAGACAGCCCTATGGAATAAAATACTCAGCTCGTCATCATCAAGTTCCGGGTTCTTGGTTTTCGCACTCCTTTTGTTGAGCTCATTCCACGGGAACTCGATATCAGCAGCAGTCAATTGTCGTCTGACAAATGTTCTCGCCATTACTTCCACCTCTTCACCGTCCTGCTTAATCTTTACGATTATTGGACGATGACCATAGATTCTAAGAAGATCTATGAGATATAACTTGGCATTCTCAAATTTCTCATTCATATTTTCTCCAAAGTCCTAATCACGTGAATTACTACACCCCAGACCTCGAAATACTCAGGGGTGTCAATCCTGAAAACAGGATATTCGTCATTAGCCGGGCGCAGTTCGATATAGCCGTCCTTCCTGTGAGAAAGATCTAGATACTTCATCGTGAAGCCTTCACCGCCCCACCATGCCACGACGATGGAACCGTCATGAGGCTCAACAGCCCTGTCTATAATCACACGGTCACCATCAAAGATGCCAGCATCCTTCATCGAGTCACCCTCCACATCACCGTAGAACGAAGCTTCAGGGTGCTTGATGTAGTCACGGTTGAAGTCCAATGTCTCATGCGAATAATCTACCGTGATATCAGGGAATCCGGCAACTACCTCAGCATGTTCCAGCTCCAGTTTGGTGTCAAATACACCTTTGATTATCTTGATATTCCCCATCTTATAAAACCATCATGGCAATCGTTGGATACTCACTTTATTTGATACTATTACACTAATTGTAACAAATGTAAATTGTCAAGTACTTCGTCGGGAAGCAATTTTGAAACGCGAATAACTTGCGTGGATTCGCCAAAAACAGGATGAGTTATACCGATTTTCCCCTCATAATAATCATCCAGATTTGGATTCCAATATTCATGTTTCCTTGTCTGAAGCTTCTTTGCTTCGTCCAAAATCTGTTTTCCTTTTTCAGCTGGGAACAAAAAATACTCGATGCCACCATGGTTTTCTATCCATCCACCATCTGGTTTATCTTCGACTATCACAAATGTAGCCAAATATAAAAAGACATCATAATTAAGTATCTTACTGCAACGATATTCAAGATCTTCAAAAGGTGGCAAATAACATTTTTGAGATTTAATATTTCTGGCAACCACTTTTTCCTTTGCTGCCTTAGCAGCCTTGACTGCGTCTTGTTGACGTGCAAGTTCCTTGTGCATCCAGCCCTCATGTTCCTCGCCACTGATGATTTGTGGTGATGAGATATAATCATTCATATCAGGCTCCCACTCGACAACTATACCTTCTTCCTTATCACACTGATGCTTGTCTATCACATCAAACCATTCCAATGAATATGGAAGAACAAAGCAAACGGTTTTCTCGTCAATCTCCCAATTGACTTCTGGTTTGTTCCCAAAAAGAGAGAACTTTTTCTCTTTCACTGGATTTGCGGCAACAAGAAACCTCGGAGGATTCTTCTTTTCGCCATTAATATAACCTACTATATGATACTTCATAAGACATACTTTTAATCTATTGACTAACTAGAATGATCTCGATATAACTTCAGTTCCTTCTCATAGTTAATTTTGCATTGAGGGCAGCCAAATACTTGTTTATTAACGATAACAACATTCCCTTCTTCATCATAGTCTTTTTCCTGCACTTCTATCATCCCCAGTTTTGTTCTACATTTGGGGCAGAAGAAAATCCCTTTGTTATTATGTCCCTTTCCTTCATTCTCTTTAATTTTAGGAGGAACATTACCATTTCTGCGATGCTTAGCTATTAAGGAATTGAAGAGATTGTCGTTACAGCAAGAAAGACATGAAGGACAAATCACCCATCCATTCTCACATTTTTTACTATCCCGACTGTCAATCAAACCTCTTTTGCAATTACTACACTGGCTGAGATATACCTCAACATTATGTTGTTTACAAGATGGATTCAGACATGCAAAGAATCTGCTTCCATTTAATATGGTTCCTCTTATAGAAAAGATCATATGACCACAAGCTCGACAAACTAAACGGGCATAAAACCTTTCAGCCTGACGTACCTCTGCAGCAAAGCCTGCCACCATTAAATCGGGCACATTTCCATTTTCTGTGATTTCAATTAACTTATACCCTATGATTTCTGCTGCATGGTATAAAGAATACCGCCTCCAGTCGTTTTGCTTTTCTAATACTTGGTTATCCAGCACGTTGCAGAAACATTCTACACTACGACACCAGAAGAATGGAAGCTCTGACACTTTTTCTTTGGAATCAGACAACTTTGGTGTACAATAGTAAATTTTATCCTTGTCAAGTTTGGGTGTATAAAGAAATTTCAACTGACTTGGTTGATTGTCATCTTTTCCTCTATTGGAATAATTATTATCGTCTCGCTTTATGAAGGGCGCTCTATAATAAAAGTAATCTTTAACTTTACTTAGTTCCTGATCATCGTAAGGGATAGCGACATAATCTTCTCCAATTATTCCATTTGGGTACATTTTCTTTAGTGCCTGGAAAGTCTTTTGGAAAATGGTGGGAGATTCTGATCTTTGTGCATAAGCCTCTATTTCGTTGTCATCCCAAGGCACTTGTCCGTTATCAGGCCACAAACCTAACAAATCCTTTTTTGAAGAATAAAAAACGCCTTTATTAGGATACAAGATAATGTATTTGGGTTTAAAATAATTAGCAAAATAATGATTTTTAATCTCATCCTTTGCTATATTGTCTGGTATATACCCATTGGGAAGAACATAACGGATGGATTCGGCGGCCCAAGTACGGATTTTAGTTTCCAACCTCTTTAAATCAATATTATCCTGGGTGAAGTATTCACTAATACTATGAAGATCCAAACAATTATCTAAGTACGCTTCTTTCCCGTTCTGTACTTTCCATGTTAATGGTGATTCGGGCTTGTACAGCAAATGAGGGCATTTGTCTTTTTCACGAATCAACACTTCTTTCTCTACCTTTTCTCCATTTTCGTCTGTTTCAACCTTCACTTCCTTTCGACATATAGGTATGACTGACATACATCTATTCCAAATACCATCTTCTAGTCGTTTGTCGTTCTCACATGAACAAAAATAAGGGGGTAGTAATTTCGCGGATTTATTAAGAATAAAATCTACAGTTTTTAATAGGTTCTCATTCGTGATTAATGACTCATCAAAGTCATGGACAATAGAATAATGTATAAAACCTATAAAACGTGGATTATGTTTTAATCCTCCATCACACATCGGAAGGAAGTGCCTAATTCCGAGATCTATATTAGGATATGCAGGATTACTATGAGACACAGCCAGGTCAAGAATTCCATTAAAATCCTGCAATTTCTCTCCATCACTATTCTTCAACGTATATAATATATCACAGAACAAAAGAGAAGACAAGTCAATATTATCTCCAGGCCGCTCAATAAAATTTCTAACATGGAAGAGCGCAGGATATTTGACATCACGGAGAGTCTTTATAAAATTATAGTCTATTTCCACTGTTTGAAGCCTTACATCATGAAGATACCTCTTTGCTATATCAAGTTGGGCTGCTGCGTTTACAAATGAATGAATCTCAGCTAATACCGCATAGTCAAAGAAGCTATGAGTTGGTGTAAGAAGCCAGAACTTGAAATAAATATATCTATTGCGGGATGTTCTAAATAATTCCTCCAGATGCTTACTCTCCTCTGGGTTCTGGCCATAATCAACGATATAGTCTACTTTTTTGAAAAGACCCCAATCATCAAAACTAGCCATCGGAGATAACTCTTTCAGAGCATTTTCAATATCCAAATACACAAGCGGTGTCATTTTTGGATTAGATGCTTTTAAATAATTCAAAAGCAATCTTTGTTTTCTCAATGACAACACAAAGAAGTTGGAGCAAATATGATTAATACATATTTGACCAGTTCCTTTTGGCATACCAGACAAGGCTGTCCAGACGATATCTACGTTCCATGAAAAAGTATAGAGAGCCCAGAATAATGCCATATGGCAATATTCTCTGTTTCCACTCTGGTAATTGTATGCACAGTCTGTAAATATATGGCACCAATGATCCTTATTGCCAGGGTCAAATTCTGTAACATCAAAGAATATAATATCGGTATCCTCTTTCTTTTCATCAAGACTGCCATTCGGCAATTCTATATTTTCAAAAACAAAGAGTTTTCTTCCAGAATCATTATTAGGCAATATACTATCACTAATAAAAAGATTAATCGTGGGATTACAGGAACGCCAACCATTTCCGACATTATGAATGTCATCGTTGTTATATCTTATCTCTTTTTGATATTTGCAAAAAAAGATAGGATCCTTTATCAACTCTTCATATCTTTCTTTTGTCGTACTTGCCCTATAACTCATATTCAGAAATCTAATGCACTCTCCAAATTAGTCTTTAGATTGCAAATATACAAAAAAAAAGCAATCTATGTGCCTTTTTGAGTGTTTTTTCCCTTTTTATCATACAAATTACATTCTTAATGGCATCTTTTATATCGAAAATTGAAAAATAGATTCAATTCATCATAATCTCAGTTATTCCCAAAGCATACTTGATTATAATTTGCAACACGTCAAAACATTATACCACACTCATACTTGTGAATGACCTTTTCATCAAAGACAAATGCCCCCTTCAGCTTGTTATCAATTAATGATATCTCAACAAATTCCCTTCTCAACCCTCCAAAGTCCGTCCAATAGCAACATGATATATAATACTTCCCGTTTCCTCCTTTGATCTCAGGGGCGATATTGTATTCTTCCAATACAGACTTATCGAATCCTCGATCTATAAAGTGAGTAATGTGATCGAAATCTTCTTTGGTATATATATAGTCACGCTTGTTATAATTGGCATGCCACCATAAAGGAAGGTAATGATCCAGCCTATTTAGTAAGAAAGCCTGCCATGCCCCCATGATAGAATCCTCAAATCGAAGATGGTCGAAAATGTCAAAAATGCGCTCATTGTTAGGAGTATTAACAAAAAGCCGACTAACCGAACCTGTACCCTGTTGGTTGCATTCCTGAACATCAAGCTTCATTGCTGATGGTAATGAAGCCTTATCCAAAAGTTTTAGGATATCACCATAATCCTTCTTTTTCATAAGTTCGAATAATGACTGTGCCTTTTGAATAAACTCATTATTATTACTGAGACTTACCAACTTTGCATATTGTTCGGAGCAAACGGCCTTATGTTCCAATTGTTCTCTTTCTGCATTTTCTCTCTCTTCCTTCCTGATCTTCTCTTGTTTCTTTGCTTTTGCATCTCTTATAAGGATATAAGGAACCACAAAAACGACCAGAGGAGCAAATACGATCATAATAACATAGACGAGCTTATCAACGATTTTTTCCTTTGAACTCTTACGCGCATTGAGGAATTTCTCCAGAGCATCATCCTTTTTCTTGGTTTTCCTGTCTTGAAACTTGCTAATTACGTACACAATTAGCAGAATCAGCCAAGAAACAGCATAAATAATAACCACTGTTTTCATAATCTCAAATATTTAATGTTTTACTTATTCAAATCAAGCCAACCGTCTTTAAATCCGAACTATAGACAATATCGCCGACAACAATAGTATTACTATAGTCTGTATAATACGGGTTTCTATTTATATTTCTTGTTAGAATGGCAGTTCGAAAGGAGGATCATTATGGATTCCAAGAGACTTAACAGCATTATCTATGTCATCCAGACTATTTAACCACATATAATTATTCAAGGCCATTCTTCTGATTCTGTCGATGTGTGGATGCGGAAGGATATCCTCACCATATGCAAGGTCATGGAACAACATCATTGCCTTTTTGGTCCTTTCTCCTCCCCATTTATACAAAGTTCTGGCCGTATCCCACATAGCGACAGGCTCATGTATCTTTACAGCCTTTTGGATAATAGCGTCATTTCTGAACAACACATCATTATCATGCAGAATTGACAGCAAGTTCGGAAGTGCAATAATATCATCCTTCTCTGAAAGGCTCTTCAGGATTTGAATAGCCTTTTCCTGAAACAACTTCTTGACCTGGTTATTGCTTATATAATTGAAGAAATAAACGATGTCTGACTGTAACAATCTATTGATCTGTTTATATTCTCTGGGGGAGCCTGCATATTTTTTCAGCCAGTCTGTCTCGACACCCTTTTCTCCAAACAACATCTCTATAAGAGTTTCGGCTTCCACGTCTGTTGTAGGATGTAGAATACACGGTTTGACCAAATAATATAGCAGAGCTAGCATATTTTGGGTTCTTCGGTCTTTTTTGTTCTTGTTTTTGTGATAATACTCAAACACAGATTCTTTTTTACCGATTATGGCCATCATTGTTTTTTCTGTCTCTTCATCTGGCCAAGTAATATATCTGTGAAATGTTTCATGTTCACCACGGAAAGTTTTTCCCAACACATCGTCAGTCAATTCTTCAATGGCGAACGGAGCAGTAAGACGATTCCACATCGTTATTACCTCTTCACTCAGACAAGAATCACCATCATTACATATAATCCTGAAATTATCCTTTGTACCGATTTCCCAATGATCCCATATCTCAATCATCTTATCGGGAACACGGAGTGTAGATAGGTGACAAGTGTTCTCCAAAGCATGGAAATCTATGAATTGGATGGAATCGGGCAAAGTCAATTCCTCAATAACAGTACCCTCAAAGGCGCCTTTGCATATAGCCACCGTACCATTGGGGACAGAATACTTCTTTTGTGGGTAGTTTGTTGGGAAAGCCACCAACACCTTTCCAGTCAAAATATCAGGGAAATCATAGAAAAGTTCCTTATCACGGATTCTGTCATTACCTTTTTCTCGAACATTTACAAACAGAACACCTTCTTCCGTATAGAATCTGCTTCTTTCGTCCAAGACCTCGAATCGTTCGAGATCTTTCATGCACAGGAAATGGTTTGAACAGTCATCGTCCATGTCAAAATCGGATTCTATGAAAGCGATTTTCACTCTATCAAAATCATAGAATTCATCATAACCGAGCACTCGGCCATTTCTAATTATGAATTTTTCAACTGAGTAGTCTGGCATAATCTGTTCTTATTTATTCTTGAATTCTCCTAAAATTTCCTCCGATCTCATTCCAATAGATACGAGAGAAGCTATGTCCGTTTATCGATAATATCCTGCTTATCTTGAAAGTTCTTTCCTCCCCGGAATCCGTTCTGATGGCCTGGATGTATTGACCACCATAATAACGAGAGTACATAATTTGTTCTATCGTGCAGGAAAACACATTTCCACTCCGAATACAATACTCTATTTCCAATGTCCTATTCAGCATGACAGCCCGATCAATAACTTCCTCTATACTCATAACTCATCCGATTTGGCAGTAATATAGTTTATTAGAACGGGACGATAGAATTTGACTGATGGGGTCTCTCATCAGAAGGATCTTCTATCGTTTCAAGCGATTTCTCCAAAGAAGCCTTAGTTGTCTTCAATGATTGTAGAAGGCCCTCCACATCCTCCTGGGGCAGGCTTTTGAATTTATAAAACCAACGTTCCGCATTTTGTCTGTCATTCTCCAGCTTATAGTAAGACATAAGGTTTATAGTAGCAAGTGCAAAGCCCTTTTCGGCACTACGCTTGTAATAATCCAGTGCAAGCGGAATATTCTTCTCCCCTACTATCTCACCTTTTCTGTATAAGTCACCAAAGAGATTTAGCGCATTCTCTTGATCCTGTTGGGCAGCTTTCTCCAGCCATTCCAAAAACAGCTTTTCATCTTTTGTCCCAGCAGTTCCTTTGAGATAATAAATTGCAAGATTAAATTGGGAATCGGCATCACCACGATCAGCAGCTGCTTTGAAAAAATGCTCTGCCATTTGATAGTTTTGATCAATACCATGTCCAAAGTTCAGACAAATTCCCATATTATACATTGCTGGAGGATATAACCTGTCGGCTGCATGAGCATACCATTCGAAGGCTTGGTAATAATCCTGTTGAGTGTATCGGCCATAATAGTAACTCCAACCAATCCGGTTAACATACTTGGCAGGAAGATGTCTTTGTATGAAGTCATGGCCAATACCACGGTTTAGGAGTTTCAAGGCCATCCGTGCAACAAAATCGAGTTTTCTTCCAGATAAATCCATATCGTTACCTCCTATAAATATTACCAGGATTTCTTCTTCCAAGGATAATTCTTGTTTCCCGTAGTGCCATGTATCTCCTTACGCACCTGTGACTCCAACCACTTCTGGTCACCTTTCGTAGAGCATTTGAAAACAGCGGCTATCTTAATCCTGTTCTCACCAAGATTCGCTATATACCTTGTTCTGAGTTCTTGCCTGATAAGGGCGACATTTCCTGTCTGCCTTTCCTCAAACTCATTAATAAGCTCGTTCGTAGATGCCTCCTTGATTCTTTCTTCACGTTTTCCCAGTTGATCCATGAAGAGAATCTTGAAGATTCTTTCTTTCAACACGTTCCCATTCCTTATCCACTTGCAAGTATGTAAGGCCACCAGTTCCTCACGAGACAAGTCATCTAACATATCCAGGCACTTCTTTAATTCTCCTTCCTCCCATCCTTTATAATGGAAGAACTTTGCCTGTTTGATGATATACTCAAAATTCGTCATAAACTCTATCTATATTGTTATATCTTCTCTTTTACATCAATTCCATTTCTTAGGAGGAATTACTGCTCTTCAGCCACTTTAATCTTCTCCATCTCAGTCAACACATATCTCTGAGTCCTGAAGAATCCTTCAAGCGTATTCGTCAGATACTGTTCAATATATGGGATTTCAGGAACAAAGAGCATATTTTTCTTCGTGTGGACGCCTATAAGTTCAGCTTCTTTGCTGATGGTATATAAGACTGTATAGCTTCCATCCCTGTTAGCTGCATTTATGACTTTCTGTAATCTGGCGAACTCCTCAACATCACAATATGTAGATAGCTGATACCACCAGACATCAAGGATATTGATATAGGCGATGTCATCACGAGATTCAATCAAGAAATTCTCACCCTGATATGTAAAACGTATATTCAGGTCATCCTCCTCTGTGGGTTCACAGCCGATTCTGTTCAATACGTTCAAGACAAGACTCCTTGTGGCTGTGGGTACTGCTTCACCGGCTGTTTCTGTTTTTTCAGCGGCCTCATTCTTGCTCTCATTTTGAATGCTTTGGCAGTAACTTTCATATTCTGCCTCTTGCTGCTTGCTTTCCCGGTAGTTGGTATACCAGATTATAGCCACAATAATCAACAATGTTACTATTCCACCACTCATAACTATCATTTTTAAAAAGGTAATACACTATTGTCATCAATCTGCAGGTCAAAACAATCCATCATTTTAGCAACTGCCGGATTCTTTTGCATTGTGGTCAGGCTTTCTTTTGCCTGGTCAATCTTATTCTGAACATAATCCCTCAGATACAACTGTATTTGCGGGATTCTACTGCTTTTCCCCAATGAATTCATGTCCCCCTTATGCTTTATCACATCCATTACCAGATATCCATCCCAATTGAGATATTCATCATCATTAAAAGGATCTTCCCAAAGTCTTGTCAGTCCTATTACAATATCTCCCCCATGGAATCCATTAGGTGTGGCCAATTTATATAAAGGGAATTGCTTAAATGGATCGCCCATCTCCCACATATAGAGTGTTTTGATGACTGGAATATTAAATTCCACTGCCAAGCTCTTCTCGAAATAGCCCGCAGAATCTGAAGTAATATATGTCTCATCATTCACTCCATCAAAGAAAGCTATTTGAATATTGTTCTCACGGACTATCTTCTGTATCTCCTCAATGGATTCATCGCTCTTCTTTTTTTTCCATTCAACAATATATAAAGGGCGACTCTCCAGTTTTCTCAGATATGCGATTACTTCATCCTTGATGGGCTGAACCAGTATATCAAGGATATTATCACATACGATATTGCAATAGTATGCAGCCATGCTCGCTAACAACTCCAATTGGCTTTTCTGATCCAAAACCAATAAAGTCGGAACGTCATGGTCAACCACAAGCCTGTTAATCTGGTGGATGACAAAGGCTGACTTCCCGATATTCTCACCGCCACATATCGTAGTCACCTGTCCCGGATAATATCCTCCCACAATATTATCCAGAAAGTCAAACCCTGTCATAATTGGGGCTTTCAACATTAGTTTCGTCTGTTCTATGTATTCTGCGATATGTGACATTTTATACTCTCTTTGTGATTGGAACAATACTTTTGCAAAAATAGAGATAATCAGCCGATATTCATCATGTTTTTGAATCACAAGGCTTGTGAAAAAGCGATTTTATCTCTGAATGACCATCTCACGGGGAAGCGTTATTCTCTTCTTACCTCCACGTTCTCCTGTAATATAGAAGTAGGTGGCAGTATCATCGTCAAGATATTTTAGGAAGATCCTCCTTATCTTAGCACATTTCTCATTGATAGAGTTCAGCAGTGGGTTTGTCACATCTTCTATGCTCCGCAAGGCTCTATCCGTCAATCCCCAAGGCTTTAGTTTGTCATATAGTCTGGTCAGTTCCTTACGATAGTCAGGTAAGTCCTTAAACCTTATACCCTCTGGATGATTCAAGAACAGTAGATAGACTGCCTTTAACAAAGGCTCCATGTTTATTTCTCCCATATCTCCCAATAACAGCCTATAATCAGAGGTTATCTGGAGTTCAGGCAGTTCCTGCACATCATGGATGGCAGAACTGATATCCTTTGCTTTCATCCCGTAAGACTTCAGCCGTCGTACTTTCTCCCTCACCTCTTCCAAGAGTTGAGAGCAGTCCGACTGGTCGGCTCCATTAGGGAATATTATCTTCTTATGATTACTCATACTTGACAGTGCTGTAAAGGTATTCATATCTGCTAAAGGTAAAGTCTATAAGAAGCCGTAACCGCATTGTAGCCGAAGCCATTCACATATTCTACTCCAGGGAGCATCCTTACGTGCTCGCCATTGACCTTATAAAACCGTTCTCCATTTATGATCTTCACATATAATGTGAGATTAATGGTAGAATTGTCACAAATCCTTTGTACTGCGACATCAGCGATGTTATGCCACTCAGGATTCTTTAATTCATCACTCTGATTCATAATCTCTTTTCGTAAATATTACACAATGAAAGCAAGGTAAAAAAAATAACAGATATAGCTCTGCCTATGAGAGTTCTATTAATGCGTAATTAATACACATTGAGAAAAAGACCCTTATAAACCTCCCACGAGGGGAGGTATATAACATGTTATTATCTAAAATTCCAGACGCATACCAATCTTTTTAGCAGTAGCATAAGCTTCTTCATCAAAGGTATATAGCTTTGGTGAACGATAAGGATTGCCCGTATCCTTCTTACCAGTATATTTAATATACCCTAATTTCAGCATCTTCTTTGGGAAGTTCCTTCTGTCCCTGAGTTTGATGTCATCCTCTGGTGGGTTCAGAATAGCAATATAGATATTCTGTAACTGAGGCATGGTAAACTCCTTATCAAGGAGGTGGAAGCCGATCGGCTCGAAATGTATTCTCTGCCTCAGTCTCTCCAATGCAGTATCAATAATCAGCTTATGGTCAAAAGCAAGTTCTGGCAAATCATTCACAGGGAACCACTTTGCCATCTTAGCATCATCACCCCCTTTAATTACATATCTGTCTTTAACTACCAAAGCAAAGAAGGCTATTGTGATAACACGTTCACGAGTATCACGGTTTATATCAGAGAACGTCTGTAACTCTTCCATATAGATACCTTCTACGTTTGTTTCTTCATGTAGTTCACGGTATGCAGCATCTTTAGCCGTCTTGTCATCAGGGAGCATGAATCCACCAGGCAAAGCCCACATACCAGCATAAGGATCTTCACCTCGCTGTATGAGGAGAAGATTGAGTTCTTCACCGTCAAATCCAAATACCACGGAATCAGTTGTCACGGCCGGATGCCAGTACGGAGATTCCCATTTTTTAGTCTCTTCGTTGTACTTCATTTTGCTTTGCGTACTTTTTACGCTGCAAAATTACATATATTATTTGAAACTTCCAAATATTATTGCGTATTTTTTACGCTAAGACATAATTTTTTCTGGATTATTTATATTTTGGATGTATTTTAAGGGAATAAAGCCCTTTACCAGCACCTCTGCCTGTCTCTGCAAATACTCTTTATCAGACAAGCCAAAATCCGATTTTTGTGTCACTGCCAGGTTAACCTTCTTAAGATCTTCGAAAGACGCGCCATGCGACATCAGAGGCGATGTTGCTTCCATGTCAGCAAAGACAGTGTCTTCAAATGTTGCAACTTCTATCGACACCTTCAACATGATGAGGTCTTTGCCAGTCCCAAGACGTTCCTTAATCTTGGGCAACCGGTCACAAAAACTTAATCTGGCATAATCCTCCAGTCCAAACTCAGCGTCAATATCTCTTGAAAGAGCCATATCATCCCTAATCGGCATAACAATTGCTTCATCAAGACATCTCTTGTATGATAACAAGCCACCATGTCTTATGATTGAATCCAACTTGTCGCTATCCGTGAAATGATACAGGCAGTTGATTCCATTATCCAACAGATATTGCATAATCTCATTACGACAGGTCTTGTAAGAAGGTGAGAAATGATCCTTTTCAAGATATGGGATAGGTTCATGGTTCTGAACCACATTGATCTTTATATTATCAAAATATGAGCCAAGAGACTCGACCAGTTCGGTTATCTCTGTTTCGGATAAAACGAACTTTCCTGCTTTATACTTCTCATGGACACTCATAGCAAGGGTATCATTCATCTGGAAGCCCATATTAGCGAGTTTCTCTATGCTATCTCCTCTTTTATATAATCCACTCTCATGGAATACCTTTATTACATCCTGATAGAAAACAGAGTTCTTGCCGACAATGTTGTTTGAGTATGCCATAAAATGGGCGGAATTCAGATCGGCGAGTCCCATCATATTACTATCACATCCAGGTATTTCTGCCAAGAGGACATCAGGGAAATGCATGATCAGATAGGAACGCATCCTGAACGCCCTAATTTTATGCTGAATATTGATAGGAAGATAATCATCGTCATATACCTCCTTGACATTCGTTTCCCTATCCGACCAATATATTACTCTGGAAAACAAATGGTATAGACTTTGGAGAACTGTCTCGGCCTGTTCATAACTTCTCTTTTCAAGACTAGAACCGCCACTAACATCCAATGCCTCTACAATCATATAGAGAATGTTAGTACACCCATATATGGCTTCCTTATTATTCCAATACAGATTTGGGGAAGAGAATATATGAGTAAAGGCCTGTTTTGCAAAGTACAAGGCCTGGTCAACCCTATTTGCCCTGAACAGTTTACAGAAAATCTCACTTGCAATATAAGGATTAGTTGTCTTCTGATACTTATTTAAGAAATCGCTACAGATATTTTCTGTGAGGTCTGCTATATAGAAGGACTCTTTCGCTTCTGTCAGGAACTGATCGATGAGTGCATGGTCATCAATCTGATGGCTATGGTTAACATAGTGTATTGCATCTTTATGGTCATTCATAATCCTGTAGAACCTTTCCTTGATTGTTTCAAGGGCAAAGTTCTTTTCAGGATCATTCTGACCCGTAGCATTGAGAATTAACTGATACTGGCATACCTTATCATACAGGTTGGGAGCTTTAGGGTCATCATGAAGGAATTTCGGCAAGCCCTCTACCTGCCAGATGAAATGATCGAGATAATCTATCTCCAAGACAGTCATATTAGATGCCCATTGAGGACGAGGCCTCCATGTCAGAACCTTATTCAAATCAAAAGGGACATTGTCATCCTGAGACGGTGAATCTGCATACTCCTTCAGAATAAGGTCATACTTTGAATATAGCATATCCATATTAGTACGAATTCCAGGTGTTGTTATACCATGTTCTACCAATAAGGCCTTATAGCATAAGAGTAACTGGCGGAAATCTTCTCCGTCATTAGAATCCAGATATTCCAGAAAGCCCGGAACTTTCTTGATGTTTCGGACTAGCTTTATCAGTTGATCCTCAGTCAGACAATATGCCCACTTGTAAGCCATCGCTGTACTAATATGGCAACTGGCGGTAATTCTTCTGCATATATGGTGCTACCAGCAATTGCTGGAAGACCTGCTTGGTGATGGTATAGTCCATGTGATCCAAAGGCTCAATCATAATATCACACATCTTGCAGATAGCATTAACATCAGATTCACCGCACTGTCTGAATGCAATCCAATACAGAACGCACATGTCATTCAACAGTTCAAAGATGTACGTGAATTCCAATTCTTCAAGGGCATTCGGATCAAATTCAGCCTTTGTAGCCAAGGCTTCCATCCTTGCCGTACACATGGTTCCTACTTGCTCATTAGGTCTTGTGTTCATCCATCTGATAAGATTTGCATGGACTTCAGTAGCAGCCATATGACCATAGAATTTATGTACTTCCTCTGCAGCCTCGGTGAAATTGTCATATTCTGGGAGTTCATCCCTTTCAAAAGCCTCATAGACAAATCTTGTACTATAGGCCCTATACATAATGTTAAGGACTATCTTATGCGGATATTCCCGACGGTCATACCTGTTTCTCCATGCGGAGATATTGCCTAATGCCTCATTCAGCGGTGGCCTTAAATCTATCATATATCAATAAATTTTATTATTAAACTTGATTATATCAAAATTACAATCTAACAATGCTACCATCCCCTATCAGCTCTTCAAGGTGGACTCGCAACCAATTGAAGTATTTCTGTCCTTCAGCTTGGACTGATGATGAAGTAGATCCTGCCCCAAACCTCCCTTGTGATATCATAGAATCCATAGACATTTCCATCATTTGTGCCGGCTCGTTACCTGATGAGCAGCCAGGGCATGACTTCATGAGGTAATACAATATTTTCGTCAAAGACTCTTTAACCTCTTTGTCAGTTGTCCGATTATGTTTAGATATGGCATTTCGGATAGTGCCTTCAAGATTAGAATGACCTTGCAGCATAAGATTAAGCAAAGTCCGGGCAGAGTCCGTTTTCTTATTACCCATCTGTATTGCTTTACATAGACAATAATAGGACATATTTGCTATAGCGGTTTTTGACAGAGTGGATCCGCCGACACCCATAAACTGAATGATGAATAGAGCTTTCCCCACAACAGAATAGTTATCTTCCTCCAAAATAGATGATGGCTGTCCCTTTATTTTAGCAAGAAACACTGATGCCTTATTCTTAGCTTGAGCCTCACTACCCGATTCAACCGTTCTGATAAAATCGTTAGCCAAAATCTCCATTTCGGTCTTAGGCTTTGACTTAAAGAAATCGAAAAATCCCACAATAACACACTTTTTAGAAATATAACTTATAGATTCCTGATAAACCCAGATATGGACTCATATATACGAATCAGATTCTCACGTCCCAAATCACTCAAACTTTCATCTCCCCAGAACGAATAATTGTTCAACTCGTCCCAGAAATCATGTATATCTTCTTTCTTCGGCAAGAAATAAGGTAAGTCATCAGGAATGTTAAACCTATCATCTTGAAGATCGTAGAAGATACTCAGGCAATAATACATAATGGAAATACGATAGAGCTTATAGCCATCAACATGGTATTTATAAAAGCCATTAGGATTGATTGGGCCATAATAGAAACTACTTCTCAAAACTCTTTCAACAGCATCATCCAGTCGTTCATAATGCTTATTAAACAGTGTGAAGATAGTTGGAAGTACAAACGTATTTTCAGTTTCCAGATGATTCATTGCCAGACATAGCAAGGCATTCTCCGCAGCAACATCGTTGGGATCTTTATTAACCCCGTTACTGAAGTAAAGAGCAAACCACATATATGCCAATCCAATACTCTGTGCCTGATCAGGGTCTAACAGCAGCAACCCTTTAGACTCATATTTATCGGCAGCATTATAGAGTTTGACCATTGCATTAAGGGCTGCTTGTTTTTGTCCTGTATTACATGCAAAATTCACATCACCGGCAAGTGCAGCCAGTCTGCCAGAAAAAAGGGGATCTATTTTTCGTGCCATAATATCAATAATATTTAGTTATCTCTTTCCTCTAGTCTTACCATAACGTCCACAGTATCGAAAGCAGTCACATTTGAATACTCGAGGCCGATTATGGCATTATGCAAATGATAGTTTCGCTGAACAGCCTTTTGGCTGGTCATATCCTGAACATAGTCAAAATGGTTATTGAAATCATCCATATTCACCTTCCAAAGCCTCTGTTTTTCGGAATTCTCCTTAATTATTCTAGCCACATTCTCATTAGCATGTAAATAGAAATACTCCATCTTCTTAATATCAAAACTAAGATGTCCGTTCCGGGGCGTTTCGAGAGTATCAAAAGGCAAAGCATTGACACACAATATCGGTCCCATATCAAGATCGAATGTGGTCTGCATGCCAATGATGAAGTAAAGGCCGCTATCAGGTTTTGAAAGATAATCTGAGGTGAGATCAATTCTCTCATTTCCTATACTCTTTGACGTATACGTCCTGAAGTATTCTTCTTGAGACATCTCCTTGACGATTTCTCCATTCTCGAATTGGCCGCAAATTGCTTTACCATCTATTTCCAGCCGAATGAACCTACCTGTCAAATCATATTCATTTCTATTGGAGCATTCTCCTATATAGACTGTACCATTTACCAAGAATTGGAATCCAATAAAAGACTGGTTTTCATTCGGAACTACGCCAAAGGTTAGACGATCCACATCAGCTTCTACGTGTCCCAAGTCTATCTTATGATTACGCATGGAAAAGAAAACGTCTGTCGCAAATGGGGACATCCCCTTGTAGAGTTTTCCATCCTTATAATAGCCGAATGTAAACTGCCCCCTCGCCATTTTGAAGCCCCAGCCATTTGGTTCTTCTCCGAACTCACCTCCTACGTACATGAAGAATTTCGGATATGACAAGAAAGCTATCTTACCTATATCTCCAAACTGAAAGAAGGAAGCGACTTTCCTATCTCCCTCTGATTTATATACTTTGAAGCCATATCCATTAGGTATGCACAACTGACTACTCTGTATAGCTTTTCCCGTATATACAGAGCCTTCCGACAATGATACATTTTTTACTTCAGAAATCTTGTTTACGCCGCCATCCTTAAATATCGACCCAAGAGACTCGCAGAATTTAAATCTATCGACAATCTCTTGAATCCCCTGTTTGCGCTTTTCTTCTGCTACCTTCTTAAAGGATATGTGTTTATGAATAGGCCTTATTCCATCATCCGTCATTAAATCTGCGTTATAGAAGTCCTCTTCGTCAGGTTCCCAAAATACCTGTTTCTCATCAGCCTGTTTTGCTTGTTTTACCAATGACTGAACTAATTGATCAGAAAAAGGGAATGCGAAGATTTCGGTATTGGAATCATCCATTTCTGAATATGTATAATACTTCTTCTTGAACAATTTTGCCAGATATTCAAAGCCCTGTGCCTCTTTTACCTGATTTGCCTTTACGATAATGACGTGGCCATCAGATCCTCCCTTGTTATCTTCAATATCAATAATTCTGTATTTCATCGGGCGTTGAGTTTTATTTTTTGAATTAATGTTTTAGAAGAAACCTTCTTACTTCATATTTATGAATAGTTCCAGTATAATAAACGAAAAACTTCTTTTAAACGCAGTGTGTATTATCACTTCAGCATGCGTCATTCAAATAATTGCTGCAAATATACAAAAAATTATTCAATAAAAGAGTTCATAAAGCCATAAAAATGATGTTCGCAAGGCTTGCGAAATGCAATATTTGGGAAAAAGAGCTCAAAAACACTGATTTTCACCCCAAAACATACATTATAGGATTTCAACAATTAGGATTTTTCAATTTATTGAATTAATTGGCCTCAATATTTTTCTAATTCCGAAATAATCCTTATCTTTGCACCAGATTTTGCATCAAGAGCGGCTACATTAGCCCACCAACCGGCCTGAAGGAGATCGTTGGCAGCGGTGGTAAAAAGATGTGAGTGAGAATGTTTAATTCACTAAAGATTAACGATTATGGAAATCAAGAAGATTGAAAAGAGTGATCTGGTACTGTTCCCGCGTCTGCAGGAACAAGGTGTTGAACCGAGGCATGTGGAGCGCGAGGCCTTCAAGGCTGAGCTGCGGCATGTAGAGGGGCATGGTGACTACTGGCTCCTCCATCAGCAGGTCGAGCCCCACGTGGTTGTGAACATCCAGTTTGCCGCTGACGAAGCTGAGTTTGACCGCAAGCTGGGCTGGTTCATCGGCCAGCAAAAGCTGCACGAGTACATCCGTGGCGACCTAAGTTTCTTAAGTGCCCTGGCAGGCTACAACCAAGAAGAGGTTCCAAGCCGATTCCCCGACAACATCAAGAGCATCGTCTACGCCTTGAGCGACTCTGCCCGTTGGTGGCATGAGTATGGGATGGAGGTAATGAAATCCAACAAGAAATGAGGGTAAGAATTGGTATGAATTAGGTTATGAATCAGGTTATGATTTGTTATGAATCGTATTAGGATTCTATTTGGATAATATTAGGATGAAGTTAGGATGAAATTAGGCGAATGTTACATGTTACAAAATGGTGCAAAAAGGTTCAAAATGGTGCAATCCAGATGGTGCAAGTGGTGCTGATGTAATATGAAGACGCTGAAGCCCGATAAACGGATGGTGCTAAAGGTGGGAAAGCGGTGGTGCAGTGGTGCAACGAATTGTCAGGATGTATTAGGGGGTGTTAGGATAAAGTTAGGTACTTTATCAAATGTAACATAGAAGGCAAACGCTCTTACGGGGAATGATTTTCTCCGTAAGAGCGCGACGTTGTGAGGCGGTTCCACCTCACAACTTTCCCTGCTCGTGATATGAATAATACTGACAATCACCGACTATGACATGATCACTGAAATGAATTCTCATCAGCTCGCAAGCCTTCTTGATCGACTTGGTCAGTTCATCATCATACCTGCTCGGGTGGATGTTTCCACTGGGATGATTGTGGCAAAAAGCCAGGATTGTTGCATTGTTCAAGACAGCCTCCTTCATGATGATGCGGATGTCAACGGCAGTTTCAGTGATGCCACCTCTGCTGATGCAAAGGCTCTTTATCAGCTTGAAGTTCTGATTCATCAGAATGACGTGTGCCTCTTCCACTTGGAGGTCTTGCATACGAGGAGCCATATAATTATAAATGGCGGTGGCGGTGCAAAGGTCGGGAGCCATTAAAGCCCTTTCCATCTGTCTGCGCTTACCCAGTTCTATGGCTGCAATTATCTTGCATGCGGTATAGGTTCCGACACCCTCGATGTCCTTGATGGCACGGAAGTCAGCCTTTGCAAGACGGCTCAGGCTATGGTCGAAACGGCTCATAATATCCTGACCAATCTCCACGGCATTACGCTGCTGAGTGCCGCTACCCACGAGGATGGCCAGCAGTTCCGAGTCAGTCAGAGCCTCTGCGCCGAGGGTCTGGAGTTTGTTACTTGGGCGGTCTTCCGATGCCCACTGTCTAACACTTAGCTTAACTGTTGTTGCGTTCATAATCTGATATATTTAATGTTTGAAATTGCGTGTCTTTGCGAGAAACATTGCCATGCGGACATGTGCACCAGCCGACTCCATGCGTTCTATAAATGCATTGGCGGTCTTGCCTGTGGTTGTGATGTCATCAACGACTAATACATTCTTACCACGGAAGAAATCCTCGTCGATGTGGTAGCACTCGTTTGCTCCGTCTGCGAGTTCATGCACATGGCTGATATGAACTTTCTGCCGATGTCCGTTAACGATGATATGACCGAACCCGTTCACGGCTCCGAGGCGCTGAGAAAGTTCCTCCGTGAAGCGTTTGTAACGGATGTCGTTGGTACGCTTGCAGCTGGCAGGGATGCATACGATGGCGGTATTTGTCAAGTCCATCAGAGAAAGAGCCTTTGCCATTTCCTTTGCGGCCCATCGGGTGGCATAACCTCTGCCGTTCTTGAAGTCAAGAATACGTCTGTCAAGGTCTATCTGCTCGAACGAAGCCCGCTTTAGGTATCGCTGCGGAAGGTAGTCGTATAATGCGTATCTAATCATATCTGCGATGTTTTGAAGTTTTATTGACTGGAGCCAAGGGGTAAACTTTTACGTTTTGAAACCCTCATGGGCAGTTTTTTTTATTGGCTGTATGCCGTAGGGTATAAACTTTTACATCGCTATGAAGATGGTGAACATCAGGGAAATGAAGACAAGGAATTTCGGCATATTCATCTGGAATACCCCGTTTTCAACTGAAAACTGTGGAAGGCTGCCAGTGGAATATGCAGATAATAGACTTACGGATGAACTTTTGTTCAGCAAGGATGTCGGTACTTGTCGTATTTACTGTTCGCCATAACTTTGCGACGTAAATGTTGTTAAGTACCTGAAGGCAGGAGGCCTAAAAATGCTGGCCAGTGAGACAATGGGGACTCCCCCCCCCCACGTTAGAGCATAAAAAAAGAGAAGCACGTGCTTCCCTTTAACATATGACGAACATCTTTGGCAAAGAGGTTCTTCCAGCTTAACTATACTGGGGTTATCTCGCAGCTGGTGTTCACTATCAAAAATCTATCTTACAAGTCTTACAGGCAGATGATATCCTGTGAATATGCTATCTCGAACATACCAAAAGTTATCACCATTTATTTTTTTCGCCTGGTTAAACATATGAACAGCATTGTATTCATTATCTCCTTCCGTGAATTCTTGTAACCAGAAAAAGGCTTCCCAATCGCATGATTTAGTATCAGCATTAAATTTACCAGTTCGGTTAAATAACAATATATTACCATTGGGGCCAATACATTTCGCCCAACAAAAATCATGAGCATTATCAATTTTCCATTCCCATTGGCAATAATCACGGAGTTCTGCCCATTGTTCTCCTGTCGGGATTTTCAAGTAATCCGCTCTCTCATATGGAAGGTAGAGAATATTACCGTCATTCTTCTCATAGTCTTCAGACCAGAGTGTTCTACTGGGGAGACCAAGATCAATGTACTTCGTCTTGTTATCTCTGAAATCTGCCGGAATCTCAGCCTCTCTGTCATTGTAGCCATCCCGATAGCCATCGAGATAAGCTTGGGCAATAGCCTTTGTTATCGCCTCATTTGCCTTGCCATCGGCGTACTTGTCAGCCTTTTCTACTATATTCATACTGTTATCCAATTAAGTTTTGCTCTATATTATTAAACGGCAACATCAATTTATTATTGTAAGGAAGATAGAAGGAGAATTCCTCATCCAGTCTTTCCAGATACTCTTTCACCTGATTATCCATTGTTGAATAGCCCAGTATTTCCTTGTCAGCTATGATAATAGTCTGGAATTTTGCTCTACTGGTAGCCACATTAAACAGGCGTGGGTCAAGCGAGCGGAGATAATGGGTATTTGGAACTACATAAACGCAGATGTCAGTCGTTAATCCCTGGACTCTGGCGACAGTATCAACAATCATGTTGGACTTCTTCAAGTTTGAATTGAGCTTCTTCTGCAGTCCACGTACAGTTTCTTTCATACAAGCCAAGACAGCCACTTCCTTCCTTTTGCAATTCTTATGGATGGTAGCCACCACAGCAAGAGCAAGATCCATAGCCGATGGCGCAGCTAGTTCTCCCAATTCCATATCTGTCTTCAAGAGAGTTGGGCCACCCTGACTATTCAGGAAGAAAGTACCATAGCTGTCAGCGCCTTTATGCTCAGACATTGATACCAGAGAATGACCATAGAACAATCCTGTGTATTGGGTGCCTCTTTCCGTCAAACGCCTTGATTCTGTTAGCTGATATGTAGGATATAAAGACATCTCAGTAATGGAGTTCAGGCCTTCAACCAAATGCACGTAGCCATTCTCCCTGACCTTTGAACCCTTCATCTGTATTACAGGAGGCAACTGCTTCACGTCACCGACAAACAAAGACTTTTTTCCTAACCTCTTCGCTGCCGCTATCATCTGGAGAAGAGCCTGACTGGCCTCGTCAACTATAACATAGTCGAATGGCGCATCTGATGTCAGTTCTGCAGCAACTCCACTGGTGATAAAGAACGTGGACAGGACTAAACAGCCTTTCTTAGGGGCAACCACCTTCTCCAGTTGTAGCCGGGGAACCTCCCTTTCTTCATCCGTAGTGATCTTCGTCTTGAACACTTTCTTATCCTTTAGATACGGCTCCAAGAAGGGTTTCTTGGCGATTTCCATTAATGCCCTGTTTGTCAAAGCCGTCACCAAGATTGAATGTCCTTCTGCCAGTAAGTTAGCACACAGCTTGGCTATCTGATAGGTCTTACCCGTCCCCGGAGGGCCTTGAAGGATAAGAGAATCATTCAGGCTCAGCTGTGCTTGAAGGAATTCTGGTATATCCTTCTTGTTATTTAACAATGCAGGCTTCCATGAGTTGGTGACATAATCAGCGTCCAACACAGATGAGACAGAGGGGGAATCTATACATCTAGTCAGAGATTGCAGATGAGCCATATAATCAAAGGGAGGTTTATTCGGCCCCATTACTAGAACGGTCATGGCCGCATCCCTTATCCACTCTGCGAACTCGACATCAATACCAATGAAACCAGCAATGATAAATCCCGGATTGTCAGATGGCATCAGCCAATTACATACTGCCTCAGTAAAGTTCGTTTTGTCTTTTACCAGGTCTCCGTATGTTCTGTCACCCCAGTTCCTGTGGTCACGCAGTTCCTTATGAAGGGTCATACAATACAGGTACTCCCCTCTTCTAGGCACTGGACGCTTACATGAGAACCGTACACGCATCTCTCCGCTGTCGCTGAAGGAGAGGAATTGGGCAGTAAACACCTCTCCTTTTTCCATCAGGTAGGTAGCAGAAGTCTTCAGTTTATCGTCAAACTCCTTCACCTCAGCCTTGAGTTCTTCCTCAAGGAACTGCCACTGCATGTCTCTTCTGAATATCATTCGAATGGATCTGCTGAAGGTTTCTCATCCATTGGTCTGTCATCGAAAGCATACTGCTTGTAAGTAGATGCAATTGTCGTAGGACGGACACTATTAAACTCGAAGTTCACCTGCTTGAAGTACTGTAGTATCTGAGCGAACTTAGATACCTTATTTACATCATCAAGGTTCCTTGTATCCATAGAGAGAACCAGTTTCTCCTGATTCCTGATCAGTGCTCTCAGCTGGAGAGGCTGTGTTTCATGACCGTCAAAGACCCACAGCATGGAGTTGGGCATCAACAAAGTTCCCCATTCCATTGGGCTTATATAGATCTTACCCCATATACAGCTCTTTACTACCAAAGGAGCAAGATTTCCTTCAGGGTCGATTACACCTGGGATGATAGAGAAATCACCATGACCTTGTGTGAACTTATAGCCTTCCCCCATCAGTCTCTTCATCACCTTCTTCCTTGCGACCTCGTTATATTCTGGCCGTTCGTCAACATCAACATCATTGGGATTGTCTCCCTTCATTGTGACATCTTCACCAGAAGGAACTGGGGCACCTCCTCGGAGCGCAATGTTCTCATTTCTCAGTTTTTCCAACTCCTTGCGAAGATCTGAGATGCTCCTGTCAAACAGTTTATACACATCTTCTGTTGTCAGACCTATATTATTGTCAGCAGCCAGCTGGTGCAAGGCCTTTTGCAGATCCACATTACTATTCACATAGATGGTTGATGCATTATCATCAGTGAAGTTACCCTCGTGATAGCAATAGATCACCTCTTCTATATACTCACTTATAGCGATGGTATGAGGAAGCTCGCCGGTATAAAGATAGATACTATACCCTGACTCCTCCTTCCATTCCTTATATCCGTTCTCCGCATACTGGATGCTTTCATCGGAGAGTTCCTCCAGATTAATCTTATCAGTCACATTGATGATACTGCTATTGCCACGCAGTTTATTGATCTGCTCAATGGCTACCAAGATTGCCTTGTACTTCTCTTCAGAAAGAGGGAATACACACTTATCAGCAATCCACTTCAAAGAATTCTCCAGATAACCTTTGTTATTGACAGAGTAGATGGAATGAGCATCAAACTCCTCCAGGTTCCCTGCCATATACTTACGGAACCTCACAGGAACATCATTCTCTGTCTGAACACCCATATCTGCCAACAGAGCCAAGTTCTCAGGATTAGCTGAAGCCCACTTCTCGATATAATCGGGTAATGCCTCTGATAGGATGGCGTAATCCTCTGGATATATGGATTCATCCGGATTAAAGCTAAGATTATCCTTATAGACGCCCCAGTTTACTGACTGGAACTTAATCAGATCCAGCTTCTTCAGCTTCATGAGGAATGACAGGAAGTCTAGGACTTTCTGCTGGTCGAACTCATTCTGGTCATTCTTTGTGTCAATACCAGGAACGATGAGAACATTCGCTTCATCAATATATGGTTCCTGAATGATCTTGTTTTTTCCATAGGGAAGAGACATATACTGTCCCAACTCAACGTACTGAGTGCCCAAGGTATATGATCTCTTGATGAAGGAGAAATCCTTAACGACGAAAGGATTAACCTCTTCTGTTCCATTTGCGCATATGGCCTTATATTCTATCAGCTTATTATTATTGACATCCATCTGCATCATAAATGCCAACTGCTGGGCGTTCTGGATTACAGGATAGTTCGACTTGATGGTCTCATAAATCTCGTCCAGATTGGCTTCAGAAGAGATTCCGAAGAGCGCATTCAGTTTCTGTCTGCTGATTCCAAGAACTGAATACTTATCCACAAGCTCATTCAGCAAAGCTCCGTTACCATTCTCATTAGGAAGAAGCATAGCCAAGTCGAAGTTCTTCTTCGCACCTACGACAGACACACTTTCTGCAAGTGTGGACGGAATTTGGTCATGAGCGAAAGAAACGCCATTCTTCTTAACAACGGTCTTACAGCGGAATGTCTCGTAGTCCTTCTCTTCAAGGCAACTGCAAGCCATCTCCATGATCTTGTAGTCATAGTCCTCCTTGGTCACTACCTTATCCAAGTCAAAGACAGTCTTCGACAGTTTCAGGATGAAGTCCCTTCTTGAATCGTATTTGAGTACCTCCACCAAGTCCGTCTGCAATGCATCCACATCACCAACACCCTTCAAGATTCCGTCGTACAGATCTTCACCCTTAAGAATGCCCTGCTCATCAGAGAACTGTGATAACTCAGTTGGTAGGAGAACCATATTGTTGGAGTTGTTCTTCTCTATGAAAGCTTTTACAGTGTTGTTTGAGCTGTACACCTGATAGTGGGTGGCGGACTTCTTCGAGATAAAGAACTCTTCGCCCTCCTTCTCCACAACATAGAAGTTGAAGAAGGCCTCGTTGAATATCTTGCATACCTTAATGTATGATGCGATGTCCTCCGATGTCACGCCCACCTTCAAAGGAGTCAAATCACAAAGGCGAGACTCTGTCAGACCAAACGGGTCCTTCTGCAAGATTCCCGTCACACTCTTCTTTGGGACGGCATACCCGAAGACAGAAGACATGATGTTCTTGATAGACTGATAGCTGACTGTCATGTCGAGCATGGCCATATTGAATCTGACCTTGTCAACCTTCTCGAACTTTCCATCTTCAGTGAACACAAAGGCTTTACCTCTCATCGACTTGTTGTTTGCCTCGTCAAGGAGATATAACCTAATGATGTCACTATAGACTGTTTCCACCTCTTGCGTAATCTGCATATTCTCCCAGAACGGAAGGATCACCTTGGCATAGACATCCTTCTCCTGAATGAGGAACTTGTCCAGTTCTGGGAAGTAGTCTTCACTCTTAATCCTATATGCAGAGAGCCAGTTTGGAGTCATGTATGCTCTGCCAATCATCTCTGACAAAGTCTTCTGGTCACCACTCTCTGTCCTGCAAATACACAACTTATTGATTTTCTCATCCCCGACACCTTCCAGTTTTTTTGTCTGGTCAGTGGTTGTCAGATGGAGTATCAGCTCCTTCTTCTGGGAGGCCGTAAGCGTGTGCTCCTTAACTTTGTGTGAGATCAGTCCAAATATCTGCAAATCCTTTGGAAGAGTCAAACACTGTTTGATATACTCGTATTCGTCAAGATTAACCTCTGACATCTCAAAGCCAAGTACAACGAGAATGTTGCTCATTTCCTTGGTCTTTTCCGTAGTAAAGACACAAGGCTTTTCCGCATTATACAAATAACTGGTCTGATTGTAGCCAACATTGCTGATAGTCACAGCATCATTATAAGAGCGGAATATACCATCGCTAAATCTGAACATCTTAAGTTTCTTAAGATTCGCTCTTGCCTTGACATTATTAACGAGGTTAGGTGATGACAATTCCTCAATGAACTGTTTGTATGACTGCTCATCTGCTTTCTCTATCCACTCATTAAGAGCATTCACATCAGCTTCAGCCAGCAAGTTTACAATATTGAACTCCTTTATGTCCAACTTATCCTTCGCAGCAGATATAAGTGACTTCAAGCTCTCTTCAGGATTCCACAAGAACCACTGGTATGAGGAGTTAACGACACTCAGAGGAACGTTACACTTGATCTTGCGGATGAACACGCTGTCTTTTCCTGCAAAAGAACCATCACATGTAGGCACGCAAGTCTTTACATACTCTCTTATGATGTCATAGAAAGCACCCTTCAGCCAGTTACTATTATCGTGAGGAGTCTCGCTCAACAGCAGATTGGCATAAAGCTGCTTAAAGTTCTCCATATCACCGGCATTCTTCATCTCCTCCAATCTGGAGATAACGAACTTTGCAATCAAAGGTATCAACTCCCTATTCGTAGAGTCATCGTGCAGCTTGCGGCGGTTAGCCTCATTGCTCAGGCTGTCACAATGAATAAACAGAGCGGAGTGGTGTATCTCGTCGCCAAGAGGGAAATACTTATAGAAAGTCGGGGACTCTTTCAATGCATCCACACGAAGGAACGGCTTCTCAGCGTCGAAGTCAATCACGTTATATCCAATCGAGTAATGAATATCACTGTCTGCATACTCAGGAGAAACGCGCTTGAAATCCTCAGAGTCCTTTGCAATAATGCCACTCTCCAGTCTGAGAGTCACCTCGTCAATCTGAACGTCATTGATCTTGATGTTCTTCAGATTCTTCAACGTATTCAGCGAGTACTCAACACCTGTCTTCAGATTCTCTCTGTAGTCCTTGTCCAGCAGTTCTCTCTTACCTTCACCCAGTTTGATAAAGAAAAGCGTACCCTGATTAAAGGTGGAATCCTCGAGATATTTCTCCAGCCACTGTCTGGTCTCTCTGGCCAGTTCCGTATATTCATCATCGGTAAAGAGAACGGTGTCACTGTAGCTCAGGTCTTTCACCGTTTCATTAGGACCGGCAGGAAAATTGGTCAGAATCAGCTTCAGGAAATAGGGAAGGCTGCTGCTGTCCTCTATATCATTGACAGCAGTGATCTCCTCTTTGTTCAAGAGAGCCATCAAATCCTCTTTCTTGCTCCAGCTGAAGAGGATGGGGCCTTTATTGTCATGAAGCAACTCGTATTTACCGTCGCTCTTGCCCACGAGTCTGTGAACGAGTTTGAAGCCGATACCGAAGCGTCCAATCTGAGAGGCACTTTTCTTGTCCGACTGGCCGACATTCAATAAAGAACGTAACCCTTCCTGACTGAAGGCCTTGCCATTATTGACAGCCAGGAAGTAGTTGTCGTTATAGAACATATAGAACGATGTGGAACCACAGTCCGCAGCATTCTGCATGAACTCATAGATAGCCTGGCCATCCTCGGCAATTTTCAGATTGCCGGAGAGGAAGCCACCTATATCCTGTTTGTCACCGTGGTACATATCAAAGAAACCTTTGACGTACTCACCACCCGGAAGCTCATGGACGCATCCGATGAAGTCAGGGTTATATCCGCTGTTCGGCTGGATATGCCTGATGTCCGTCATGTACTTCTCGCGGAAGTACTTTGCACTTTTTATTCTCATACCTATCTGATTTTTTAGTTAGAAGATACCATAGGCCATCATCATGTCAACACCATAGACAGCCTCTGTAATAGAGCTGTTCTCCATCCTTCGAGCAAACGGGATGGCACGTCTGGCATTACTCTCGCCAGATCTTTCATTAGTTAGTTCTTTCGGTTTCATACGCTATTTGTTTAGAGTTATTTGTTTGATGCTGCAAAGATATGACAAAAGCCTGAATGTTCCTTTAAACTGGAAACGTTGTGGCTAATTATCTCTATTCCCATTTGTTATTGTTGCAATATTGCAAGCCCCCGTTTTAGCGACGACCGTACTTATTCTCAAATTCAGCTATCACGCCCTTGAATCCTTCTGGAAGATAGGTCAAGGCCTGCTCTCTCAATGCATCTGGTATTCCGAAGAAAGCTTCTGCGATACTGCCGGTAATACACCCTATCGTGTCACTGTCACCTCCAATGGAGATCGCATTTCTGACACAGTCCTCGAAATCCTGTCCGTCAAGGAACGACACGATAGCCTGCGGAACGCTGTCCTGACATGTCCCACCCCATGTATATGATGGTCTTATCTCATCACAGGTAAAGCCGAGGTCATACCCGAAGGTCTTTTCAATCTCCTCACGTATTGACTCCTTGCTTGCACCCTGACGAGCCATCATGACACATAAGGCAGTAGCCTGTGCGCCTTTGATTCCTTCGGGATGATTGTGCGTACATTCAGCACTCTCCTTGGCCTTGGCAAGAACGTCCTCCTTCGAGTTGTAAGCCCATCCGACCGGGCCAACGCGCATGGCAGATCCATTACCGCAACTGTTGTAAGGCCGATAGTCACCCTGACGGTTTGATCTGACGATCCATAACTGGAATCCGCCACCATAACCACCCATCGGCCAGGGATTCTCATAGCCATAACGGCTATAGTACTTAGCAACCTCACCGCCTTTCAAGATCCAGTCAGCAGTTGCGACTGTCAGGATGCTGTCATCGGTAAAGCTACCCTTCTCACTGAAGAACTCAAAGTCCTTCGTTTTAATGTTTCCGAACTCGTAGATGCTACCTACGACGTCACCAATAATACTACCTATCATACTATACCTTTTTATATTTATTATATACTATTTTTTAACGCTTCAAAATCTCATTGCGTATTTTTTACGCACAAAGGTACGGACATTATTTCAAACTTGCAAATTTTCATTGCGTATTTTTTACGCATTTAAGATTTTTTATGAAAAAACACCCTAAAATGGGCCTGTTATCTTTCAAAACATGAAATTTGGAGCAGATTTTAGTTCACAAAAGCAAGCAGATCATCCAGCAGGCCAGACTGGCAATGCCAACAATCGTTGTAATCATACCAAGACACCCAGTTGAGCACCCCTTATTATTCTTTCTGGCCTCTTCCAGCAACTTCTCCAATTCCCTACTCTTATCCTTGGCTGCGTTCAATTCCTTGGCTGTTTGAGTATTCTGCGCAGTCAGACGTTCAAGGGACTTTTGTAACTGGCCATTGGTTTCCTGCATCTTTTTCAGGCTTTCATTAAACTCCTTGGATTGTTTGGCACCCTGTTCAGTCTGTGTCTTCAGCTGAACCTGTAGCTTACCCAATTGTTCCAAGTGAGCTTTCTGGGCATTCTCATTAGCCTTGGTAATCTCTGCCAGTTTCTTCTGAAGGTCCTCATTCTGCTTGTTGGACTTCTCCATCTGCTGCTTGGACTGAGCCTGCAGTTTAGCCAAAGCTTCATCATTTTTCTTTTGCTGGGCTTCAAGATTCTTTTTATTCTCCTCCTGCTGCTTTTTCAAGCCTTCATTGAAGGTCTTGGTCTGCTCCTGCGCCTGTTTTGTCATCTTTTCAACCTGCGCAAGTAGTTCCTTATTCTTCTTATTGGACTCGTCAAGTTGCTTTACGAACTGTTTTTTCACCTCCTCGACTAGAGCTGCACGAGAGTTATTACGCTTTGCAGTCACCTTTTCGACCATCTCTGAAAAATACTGGCCAAGGCCATTAGGTGTCGGAGCCACCTTATCAGCAATTGTCTTTAAGAAAAGCTCCTCTCCGACATGACCGATGGCGCAGATAATAGGGGTATTCATACCAGAAACAGTCGTAAGCACTTCTATCTCGTCTAGTGCCTCGATGCCACCGCCACCACCTCTTACAAGGGCTATAACATCATAGCCGATCTTGTCCAACTGCTGAAGGAATACAGATAAAGCATGCGCGTTTCCAAAAGACTGTCTTTCTTCTTTGAAGTCAATCTTCACAGCAGCGGCATTGACACCGGCATTGAAATCCTGCATAGTGATGGAGGTAGAAGCAAACAAGAGCGCCACTTTCGGCCTCTCATCCCTGAACAGTTTATCCTCCAGGACGGCATCGACATTCTTAAACCCCTTCTTACTTTTAGCAATACGTATCTCAGAGCGTTTCGTATCCTGCTCCGTAACGAACTGGTCTTTTACGATCTCAAAACGAGTCACATTCACAAGAATCTGGATTGTGCCATTAGCGAAGGGATTCAGCTCAATAATACCACCAACAAGAATCAGGCTTTGAGGTTTCAGCTTCTGACGATCCTGCAGATTCAGCTTAATTGTTACGGTAACGTTTGAATTAACATCCTTCAACTCGTCATAACATGCGGCCCATCCTTGACCTTGCTGCTTGGGGATATAAATACCCCGAAGCCACACGACCCCGTTACTCCTTCCTCTTTCGAGAAAAGAGCGATAAATCCCGACCAACTCAACTGGAGTATAGTAGGAAACACTCGGTAAATTACTTGTCTCGTTTGGCATAATCAGCGCATTTAATTACATAGATGTTTCTTTTTCTGCTGCAAAGGTACGAAAAAAGAATGGTGGCAACACCTTTCTGATAACGTTTCAATAAATACGAAACACCAGCCTTTCAAACAGTTGCAACATTGCGACAAGCCAGAAAAACAAAAGAGGCGGGCATAAAACCCGCCTATGTACTAGCTATGAGAATTGAGCTGCCCTTTGTTTTTTAAAGGACTCTATCTCAGATTTCTGAATCGGCCACTTAGAAGTTCCCTGTCTCACATATGCCGTTCCCTCCAGGAACACAAGATCCTTGCATGGCTCCACAACAACCTTGTAAATTGTCTTGCCATTTACTGTGAGGAATTCACAGCTAACCATGTTATTGGCTATTCCTCCAAGCATGTTATGAACAGCATTCCTGAATTTCAGGTCAAATTTATCCTTGACATCTGTCAGATCATAACCACCCCTTCCGTTATTGATATAGATAAAATCTGTATCAAGGCCTGTTGCAGAACCAAGGTTGTTTACGCCTACATACAATGTACCTCCCCTGGCATTCAGGAAACTGCACACAACTGTCATCAGTTCTTTGATTTGCAGTTTCTCATCAGCCCTCATATTGTTACCTGCCGGATAGATCATGGAGGTCTTCAATTCAGTAAACTGGTCTTCCTCTGCGACGAATGACGTTTCTGGAATCCTCATATTCAAGTCCATCATCTGATAAATCTTCTTCCTGATAGCCATCCTCTGCTCATAGACATTGAAGCCGTCCATCATGTTATGAGTAAGAACCAGTCTGGCCAAAGAACTGACATCCTTATTCTCTGTCTTCTTGGCCAGTTCCCACAGATAATCATCATTCCATGGCTTATCCAGATGATTGATGATCTTCAACTGCGTTAGTTTATTCTTGATATCTGGGTAGTTGGAAATGAAAGCCTCATTATTATCCAGCAACTCATCTAATTCCTCATCCTTTATCTTGTCAAGCTCACCGAAACGTTGCAACACCTTAAGCAGTTCCATCCTGCGGGAATAATAGTCTGCCAAGTCTGGATTACTCATAACCATAGACAACAATTTAGCTACCGCAAGATAGTTATAGGCAGTCACCTGACTTGATTGAGTCATGGAATATCTGTCAATGATATGCACCAGTTCCTCCATCACATCCTGCTCGATATAGTCTTCAGTAAGTATTGACTCCTCTTCCTGTGTCTCTACTTCCTTTTCTTCATACAGCTTGCCATCAGCATAATCCTCAATGAGGCAGTTAAAGCCATCTACACAGTCAAAGGTATCTTCGCTCTTCTCCATGAAAAAGGCATTGACATTACCATTCACCTTAACTGTATCAACCTGGGCTATCACGAAATCACCGACATTCAGTTCCGAGAGAGTTTCTTTCTTGTTGATTGAAAGAGCAAATCCCAGTTCTGTTATACAAATGTAGTTTGTCGGATTATTCATTGACACCTGAGCAAGTACCTCGTCACCAGAGCTGGTTGTATCATTGATGAAGTCGGCTATTTCCTTCAACATATTGAACTTAATCTTGCCGTTTGCGTCAATTGACTCCACTGTTGCCCTTAGTAGATATGGTATTTTCGTATCCTTCTGCCTGAAAGAGTCCATAGTGGCATCCACGTTATAGTGGACTATCTGATGAGTGTTTATCTGTCCTTCGCCCACAAACGTAGGATCCTCTATCTTACAATAGAAATCGAACTTCTTTTCTGGCACCTGCCCAGTAATACGTATATAGACTTTATCTCCGATGTCTGGTGTCAGGTTCTTGTTTACGACCTTACGTGGTATCACCTGCTTTTCAGCGAAAAGGCTTCTTTCAAGTTCCTTCCACATGGCCTCATAGCTCTTGATGGACACAACAGACGGACTGACTTTCTCGTCCAGTCTCTCGTTGAGAAGGAACTGAATATTCAGCCATGGTGTTATACCATCTGGATAGGCCTTCTTCAACTGTGTTCCTCTTTTCTGAGGCATGATGCTGACAGACTGTGAATCGAGTGTAAGGACAGCTTTCTGACCATGATATGACAGCAATTCACTGATTTCTGCCTTTGAAGAGGCAGAAGAAAGCTTCGAGCATAGCAATCGCATCTGGGAAAGGTCACTCCAGGAATACTCTAAAGGAGGCATCTGCTGTTGGAACAAAGCATAGTAAGCATTTTCCAACAGACTATTTGAGAACATCGGCGTTATAAGGGAAGCGAAGCGGTATAGCATTGATCTGCACAGAGCTTTGTCACCATACTCTTTTTTCTCTACAAGTATCAATTGAATTGCTAGGGCCTCTGCCATTTCCTCTATTCTCTGTTTTGAAACAGTATCATAGATGCTGGAAATCAGATTGACCGATTTGCTCTCGTTCCAGATATATACATCCAGCATCTCAATGAAAGCATTGGAGAACTGTTCCATAAACCTTGCATTATCATGGCCTTCTCTAATAATATCAAATATATCTTGTATGTAACTCTGTACCGATTCCTGGCGCAATGTAAAGATGGACATCATGACACGCATCTTCTTTTCTGGCTGATACAGATATCCTGAATGCTTAAGTCTTTCCAGATTATCATCGATATACCACTGGCTACGTCCTTCAATGATCAGGTTTAGGGCAACAAGATAATCTTCAGCATGAGTGATAGCCACCGAGACTTTTTTCTGGCATTCTATCCTTTCTTCTTCAGTACAGTCTTTCAGATAATCTGATTTTTCCAAAAGATTTGTACATATGCTATGATAAATCATTAGCAACTTCCTCCTGTGCTTGATTTTCGAGTTGAGCCATTCTGCAAGATTCTTATCAACAGCCTCAATGGCAGTAACAACCCATAAAGCGTTACCACTCTCATATTGTGTTCTTGCCTCCTTGAAAGCAGGTAGATTTTTTAAAAGGAAAATAGGAAATCGTTTATTTATTACATTGGTACTATCTAAAGAAAAAACATCTTCAGGTGGCATGAACAATATACCTTCATGCTTTTTATTTGTAATTAGAGACAACTCAACTCTTATCAGATTAATGCTTTTAACTTTAGCTTTTATTACCTGATTTACATATACTTTTGCTTTGCCATAATCGGTCAATCTCAAAATAAAGCCATTCTTATCTACCACTTCATAATAGCCAGATTCCGAATAATCACCTTTAACCTTAAATTCATAAGACTCACCAATTTTATAGAGTTGTTTTAGCAGTGGCTCAATATCCTGCATAAAAAGAGGTTCATTTGCTCCATTAAAGCCTTTAAACACACATTGAACCCTTGGTGGCCTATTTCCTCCTCTTTGGAACGGAAAGACTTTCAGCGAACAATCATATCCGTTGACACTGATTACATAATATAAATCTCCATTCTCAATTTTAGTTTCCTTAATAGGAAATGCATACTTTTGACCTTTAACCAGTTCCATAATAAGTTTGTCTTTAGCTATTATTAATTTGTTGCAAAGTTAGCAGTTTTCCACAAAAGTCGATTGTTTCTTGCAACATTTCAGCCAAAATTACATGAAATTACACGTTTTTTCACGAAACATTGTCTTTCTTAAAATAAAGTTTGTAACTTTGCTCCAATAAAACAATCACTTTATGAATAAACTGGAGAGAATATCTGTAGGTCGAATTGTATCTGATCTGATCAAGGCTGATTCTGTTATTGACAGCAGGGAAATGGAGCTATTCGGTTTTGTAAAAGATGCCTATCGTTTAAACAAAGAATGTCTTAGTGATTCAAGGTTTATCACATTTTCTGATGCAGTTAACACTCTTTGCCTGCTTGACAAAGAAAGTAAAGCAGCATTGATGGATCTATTTAGAAAGATTACCCTTGCCGACGGAATGTGTAACAAAGACGAGGCACTATTGATGATTTCATTGGAATATTGCCTTGAAGGCAGTCATGAGGCAGATATGATTCATATTCAGGTGCCACAGCAAGGACTACAGTTGGACAATTCACAGGTCATCTATGTCGAGGCCGAATATGATGAAGCCATCAACGATATTATCAAGAAAAACTATCAGCAGATGGAGAACGCCATGAGGCTTGCTGGCTTTAATTTCGCATATATACCACAAATATCAGGAATATATAGGACAACGCCATCTGTGCTTTTTAACGATGTCATGTCATTCCTGACTCCGAATCTAGATGACAAGGAACTAGCATTGGTACAACAGAAGATTTCTTCTATGACTACAGCACAGTTCTGCAAGGAGCAACTCTGCAAGAAATTGCATATCAGTTGCCTGTCAGACACTCACCCCGCGTTCTTGATGAAAGTAGGTGAGACCATCTCTGAAAGTACTATATATGCTAATTTCCTCAGAATAATCATTGGTGACAATGTGCTGGACGAGATCAAGCAGTTCATGTATCGTTTCACTTCAATGATGAACTCTGAATATTCCATATTGAGGAACATCTACAACAGTAACGACAGGTTCATATATAGTGGCGTTTACAAGCAGATAATGGACTTATGCCTGATGAAAGAAAATTCCATGAGCATAGTCCTCCTTGACACCATGCAGCAGAAGATCAGGTTCCCGGAGATTAATGAAGAGCTTAAAATCTCCCGTTCAGAAAAGGCCTTATATGCTTTAATACTGGTTGAGTCCATAACAGGAGGCATGAATCTCAATGCGCCCACCTCATCCAAGCAGCTCTCACTTCATAACAAGAAGATGGAGAAGCTGTTCCAGAAGTATAAGAGGATCTATCACTATTTCGGTGGAGATGACGATCAGACACCTGATATACTAGATTACACTATTAGGAATCCGAAGATATCCAAGATAAACAAGTGTATAAAGAACCTGTCTAACAAGCTATCAAACGTCGATGACTATATGGTTCAGAGAACACAGGACGGACTGTATAAAATCAATGTAGACTCATCTATGATATACAGTTCTGGCAATGATCCTACACCTTGGATGCAGTCAGAAAGATGGAGAGATGTTTTATCAATGTAATTAACAGGTTTATCACATGTTATTCAAAATAATAAAGGTAGAAGCAGTTACAGACAAGCAATATGGTAATTGCACAAGGATCTGTGCGAACGCAAAACCGACTGGAATGAGGAGTGTACTTCCTTATTCCATGGTAACAACAAAATACGGCTACGACACATACAAGCTATATGTTCCCAACGAGAGTTACTTGGTTGGGAGTGCTCAGGATGCAATGAACTCAAAGGAGTTTCTTGAAATCGATTTGGACTATTTCAGAAAAAAAGAAGATTGTGACTGGGATGATACCCTCATGGATCTGGAAAACAATTACTACGACCTTGATTTTGACAATCAAGAGGAGAACGAGGATGTCTTCCAACAGCAAGGAAACGAACTCAACGAGTTCTATCTCTTTGACATCAAAGTAGAGAACTTCGATGATGGCAATGGCCCAATCATCTGTGTGATGGCCACTCCTGTAGAGTACAGGATAAATGAAGATGACATCAAAGAAGGTTATTACACAAGAGATTATGTTAAAGATATCAGCAGACCGTTCATTTTTCCATATACAGATGAATTATATGAAGCCTTTAAGAGTCTCAAAAACAATCTGGATAACGAAGATGGACTTTGGACATTATCTTATTCAGACTTCATCAAGCATGTTTACCACGCAGTAGATGGTACTGATGACTATTTCGTATTCTATTATTATAAAGACTTCGATAACAAGTATGCAGCATTAAGCACTCCTATTACCTTCATGTCACGAAACAGACTTGCAGAGGATTATTATGTATTTGAAGACATGGATGAATTTGACAGCTATGATAAATATGAACTTGAAATGTATGACAGTAAATGCTGTGCAGAAAAGCATCATTATGACGACAAGGTTTATGACGATCCTTTAGATCCTGATGAAATTGAAGTTCAAAATGATGATGATGACATTTTCTCAGGATGCCGTCAAATCATGTTCTTGGACAATAACCCTTTCGAGGAAACCAGGAGATACTTGGTCAGGGTTACCACAACTTGGTTTGGTCGTGTAAGCCAGAACCATGAACTTATTATTTTTGCAAATAGCAGGAAGGATGCTATCAGTCAGATAGAGAAACAAGTAAGTTTAGCAGAAGGCCATACTATTACTCAGGACGATTTTCTTTCTTGCGTCATAGCACCTGCATAAATCTGACCATACGGACAAGAGACATTCAAAACAGGACAACTGATTATCAGAACGCCCTGTTTTACTTGTTATTTCACGTTATTACATATTTCTGTTTGAAAGGTAACAGCAAAGCATTACCTTTGCACGGCTATGACGGAAGCCTTCAATTTGTCCTTTACCCTGAGTCCGTTATGCACCAGACATCAAAGTTCAACAGGATCCTGGCATCAGGTTCCACAAAGCAGAGACATATGGATAATCAGGCTAAGGACATCGAGAACCGTCCACTACATGAACTTACCCTAGGTGACATTCTCCCCTACTTCAGGAAGATTATATCAGAAGAAGTCAGGACAAAGACCAACCCCGTACCGCTGAAGTTTTCAGGCATCAGCAATGACATAACCGAGAAAATCCTTCAGAATCCAGAACGGTTTACCTTCGGGATGGTCGGACTTGCCGAGGTGTTACATTGCAGCATCAAGACAGCCTATAACTACAGGAATACAGGCGACTATGATCCCGCCATCATCAAGTTCGGGAAAAGAGTCATCATCGACAAGGTCAAGGCTACAGAGATTGCACAGGCACAAGGAATAACCAGAACAAGCAAAAGCAAAGCAGTATGACCGTTTGTATCGCAGAGAAGCCCAGCGTGGCAGGAGACATCGCCAAGGTTCTGGGTGCCAGCAGCCGCAAGGAAGGCTACTACGAGGGTAACGGCTATCAGGTGACATGGACATACGGCCATCTATGCTGCCTGAAAGACCCCGAGGAATACAACATCGACTGGAAGAAATGGACGCTACAGCAACTGCCAATGATACCCAATCGCTTCGGCATCAAGCTCATCCCTGAGGCAAGTATCAAGAAACAGTTCGGCATCATCAAGAAGCTCTTCTCCAACGCCGATATTATCGTCAACTGCGGCGATGCAGGACAGGAAGGAGAGCTCATCCAGCGTTGGGTCATGCAGCTGGCCGAAGTCCGCTGTCCCGTCAAGCGGCTCTGGATATCCTCCCTTACGGAAGAGTCTATCTGTGACGGCTTCAGGCACCTCAGAGACCAGAAACAGTACGACAACCTCTACTATGCAGGCATCGCCAGGGCATCAGGCGACTGGCTCCTCGGCATGAACGCCACAAGACTCTACACTCTCCGTTACGGCGGTAAAGGCAGCGTCCTGTCCATCGGGAGGGTGCAGACCCCTACCCTTGCCCTGCTCGTATCAAGGAAGAAGGAGATCGACACCTTCAAGGCAGAACCCTACTGGCAGCTCACCACGGAATACAAGGGAGTCACGTTCACAAGCACAGAGGGGAACTATACCGACAAGGCCAAAGGCCAGCAAGCCCTGAGTGACATCATGGGAAAGGAATTCTTTATCGACTCCACGGAAACGAAAGGCGGTAAGGAATCCATTCCCCAGCAGTACGACCTGACCTCCCTGCAGGTGGAGTGTAACCGTCGCTTCGGCTATTCAGCGGAAACGACGCTCTCCATCGTGCAGAGCCTCTATGAGAAGAAGGTCACCACCTACCCCCGCGTCGATACCCGCTACCTCAGTGACGACATCTATCCCAGATGCCCCGACATACTGGAAAGTTTATCGGGGCAGTACGGAACGTTCGTCAGCCTCATTCACAAGCCGCTGAGGAAAAGCCCCAGGGTCTTCGACACCTCGAAGGTCACAGACCACCATGCCATCATCCCCACAGGCAGGGAGCCTCACGGCCTGACTGACAAGGAAGGCCGTGTCTTCGACCTCATCGCCCGTCGCTTCATCAGCGCCTTCTGCGAGGACTGCGCCTTCCTGTCAACCGTCATTACCGGGCATAGCGGGAGCGTCGGCTTCAAGGTTACGGGCAAGGAAATCACGGATGCAGGATGGCAGGCAGTCTATCGTGGAATGGCAGCCGATGAAGCAGAGAAGGATTCCAAGGACACCGTCCTCCCCCATTTCACCCGTGGAGAGCGAGGACAACATCATCCCTCTCTACAGGAGAAATGGACGACGGCACCCAAGCCCTATACGGAAGCCACCCTCCTGAGAGCCATGGAAACGGCAGGGAAGTTCGTGGAAGATGAAGAGCTGCGTGCAGCCCTGAAGCAGAACGGCATCGGCAGGCCGTCATCAAGGGCTGGGATCATAGAGACTATCATCAAGCGCGGTTATGTACGCCGGAACAAGAAGGAGCTTATTCCGACGGACATGGGTGTGTCGCTGATAGACACTATCAGGACAGACTTGCTGAAGAGCCCGGAGCTGACAGGCCTCTGGGAGAAGAAGCTCAGAGAGATTGAGGATGGTCACTATAATCCCGCCCTCTTCATGGAGGAGCTTAAGCAACAGCTCAAAGGCATCATTGACACCGTCATAAATGACATTCTTACTTCCACTATCATCTCTGTCAAAGGTGATTATGCCAAGCCGGGAAGCCAGCGAGGCACAAGAGCATACGGGAAAAGACACAATAAGAAACGGTGACTCTGACTTCAGGCTTCGCACAGGTCATGCCATCCTGCCAAAAGAGCAGTGGCGGTATGCCGAGGTATGCCGTCTGTGCGGAAAGGCAGCATGGCGACCCGTGCGTAGCCTGAAGGCAATGTCACGACCGCTCTCCCTTCCTTCTGGAGTCCCTGCCAGAAGGCGAAAGCGGTGTTACCCTTACGCCATTCATCCATGATGACGGCCTTAGGGAGACACGGCTTTCGGGGGGGGGAATACCTATTTCTGACTAATCTGTTTGAATGTCACATTCCATAGACCCATCAAGAAAAGCCTTACTTTTCGGTATTGCCCGTTTCAGGGAATAGCCGTACCTTTGCAGCCGGATATTCAACCATTAAATTTCAGGATTATGAGCTTGTTAAAACGATTCTTTACTCAGTGCGCCCACCCGGAAGGACGGATGGGCAGGATGATGCTACGCTTCATGAACTTCGGCCATGCCCCGCTAACGAACTGGGGACTGAGCCACGTCACCTTCCATGAAGGCATGACTATGCTCGATATCGGATGCGGCGGAGGCGCAACACTCCAGCGCCTGCTCAAACGTAGCAGCAATGCAAAAGCCTATGGCATCGACATCTCAGAAGAGAGCGTAGCCAAGGCAAAAGAAGTGAACAAGGAACTGCTCGACAAACAGGCGTTCGTATGTCAAGGCACAGCCAGCCAGCTGCCCTACGAGGATGCCAGGTTCGACCTCGTGACAGCTGTCGAGACCGTCTATTTCTGGCCGGAACTGCCCAAATGCCTCAAAGAAGTCCGTAGGGTCATGAAGCATGGTGCCCAGTTTGCCATCATGGTAGAGGTGCCCGATCCCGATTCCATGTGGACGAAGGTTGTGGAAGGCATGACGGCCTACACACCTGAAGAGCTGAAGAGTCTTCTCGACGATGCCGGCTTCACCCAAACAGCCATCCATCGTAAGAAGCCCTCCTACGCCACCATTCTCGGCGTTAATCCATAAAAAGCAAAGTTCCCGACTGAGACTGCCGGGAACCAACTAAAAAATCAAAACATGCTTATGACACATCTATCAGTTGCCAAAGATTAAGGCAAGGGAATATCAAAAGCCCTCACGACCTCCTTGCCGTCCTTGTCAATGAAGAGCCAACGCTCCGACTTGTATTCCATGCCACTACGGTTCCTGGCCTGATAGTCCACACGAACCTTCCATCCAGACCACTCCCCTTTCTTGTCAGAGTCGTAGATTGTAGAGCGTATCTCAGACATGGCCTTCATCTGACGCTCTGCCAGGTCGATGACATACTTGTCATCCGGATTGAACTCCGTCATGTTGTTCGTCCGTTTCATGATGGTCGCCGTCACCTTCTGCATGACGGCCATCATACTCTCTTTCTCTTTCTGGGAAAGGAATCCAGTCCCAAAGGCAGAGTCAGGCTCAGAGACTCCCAGAATCTCAGGCTCCCCCTGACACTCTGTATGGTTCCTGACATCCGACTCGGCCAGACTGAGTACCCTGTCCCTGCTGTCACAGGAGGCCATCAGTATGACAGCCAGGACAGCTAAGCTAATATTTCTCATAGGACTAGTACTTGACATTATACAGCTTAATATTTTGGAAAGCCTTGAACTTCACGTTCTCACGCTCCAATACGACCGAAGACCTGCCATCAGGAAGCGTCACCGTCCGTTGCGGCATCTTCTTCGTGAAGAACCTGCCGAAGTCAGTGATGACCACCTCACCGCCATCCTTCATCTCCTTACCAATGGCACCCAGGAAAGCATCGAGGCATTCCCTTGCCTGCTGCTGCGAAAGACCCGTCTTTGCTGCAGCCACCTGTATCAAATCCGATTTGTTCATATACACTAAATTTTAATGATACTCTTCTTATCTGTACTGAGACCAAGACGCTTGTAGAAGATAGCCCCGTTGTTCTTGTACAGTTCCAGCGGTTCACGCGTCTGCCCCTCCTCGCATATCTCCACCATCTCCTGCCTCGTAATCACATGCCCGGCGATGTTCCGCCATGCCATGAACTTGCACTTCACTTGCGGGTTACTGTAGTTGGAACAGTTGAAAGCCTGCGGGCTGACAAGGATATCGCCACCGCATACGGGACAGACGGCAATCCTGGAGTCCAGCACCACCTTCCCGTCCTCTGCCAGTGTCAGGACAGACGAGAATATCTTACCTTCATTGTTGGAGAAGCCGTCCAGCACCTGTGCGTTGCCTGCAAGGAAGTCCTCCATCTCGGAGTCCGTAATCTTGCGGTTGGCCAGGATGCCCGGCACATGGAAGCCGCATAGCGGATCCTGCGGGATGCTGTTCTCACAGGCATAGCCCTTGCCGGTCTTCACGATACGGCCGCCGCACACAGGACACCTGCCCTGAAGGTAGTGGGACTTGATCTCCACATCCACCTTCCCGTTCACGATGACAAATCGGGCCTGAAAAGGCTGGCCGTTGACGTTCCACATGGTCATCTCCTCCGTCGAGCCGTCTGTGATCAGCTTCCTGACCAGACAGTCATCGAACTCAATGCCATGATGCCTATTATGGATGATGAATCCGCATCTCCGGCCATTCCCATGCCTCTTTGCATCACAGCAATAGCCATGTTCCACTCTTATGATATCGCCTTCACCACATACAGGGCATTTACCAAGGATTCTATATTCAGTACTATTTTTCATTATCCGGTACAATTCCTATCATTTAAAGATTCTCCCATTGATATATCAGGCTCTCGGCCACAGCCTTGCCGGACATCACGGTAGCCCATCCTTCAGGGTCAAGGCCGAACCACAGGTCATGCCATGACATCGTCCGTATCTGCCATGCCAGCAGCCACAGGTCGGTATTGATGTTCTCCAGCTTCGTCACCACCTCATTGGCCACATAGTAGCGTTCGGCAGAGTCCAGCAGGTTCACCTTATGCTTCTCCGGCTCACCACTGGAGCCAGTCACATTGTATGAGCCGCTGGTCACCAGCTGCTGCATGAACGGATAAAGGCTGGCCATCTGCGTGGCGGCATCCGTTATCTCGTCTGATACAAGAACTGCGATGGCCGTACCCTTCAGATGTCCGGGCAGCGAGTTCTTCACCAGCGTCATGTTCTGCGGGATCTCCACCGTCACCAGCTCTGCAGCACGCTTGATCTGATAGATATTCTGCATGGCACCCTGCGCATTGGAGAGATAGTCGAGTATCTTGTTCTCCACCTGATGCATACGTTCCATGGCCACCGTGACGGCAGCCTCGGCAGCGATGATCTTCTTCTGTGTATTGTCCCTCGTGTTGTAGATATCGTTCAGAACAGCGGTCTGAGCGACGACGGCAGCAGTCAGGGCCGGGTCAACCTGCTGGGCGCACACCCTTCCAGTGACGGCCAGCAGCATAGCGATACTAATTGTTCGTAATCTCATAAATTCTCTTATCTGTTTTACATTTCTCAACCTTATCCCTCAGATGCCCGATGACATCCTCATCCACCGAAACGCCCCTTATGTCCACCATACAGTCAGACCTGTCGGTAGAGAACACCGTGACGGTCTTGATGCCCATGAGGCGCTGAAGCAGTGTCTGGCTCTCCTTGTAGTCCACGATCCTGTAAAGCTCGATATAGTCCGTATGCCGTGCCAGCACCCCCTTGACGGTGCAAAGCGTCTCATCCCCGATGATCCACTGATGCGACACCAGCATGACATAGCGAGTCAGGCAGACCAGCAGCACGAATACCAGCAGTCCCAGAGACGTATAGGCAACCAGCTGTTCACACCTGCCGTATACCACAGGCACAGCACCTGACAGGAATGCCAGCATGGCCAGCAGTTCCCTGTCCTCTGCAACGAATTGTCTGTAATCAGGCTTTATCTCCATGACCTACAATTTCAAGCCTTTCGTCCTACGCTGCTCCAGAGCCTTGTTGCGCTGGAACTTGTTCACCTCCTCCTTCTGGACATACGGCTTGTTCATGATCACGTCGTTCCAGTCCTTGAAGGTCTTCGGAGGCTTCCACTGGCTCAGGCGCTTCGGCACCTTGAAATGCCGGGACAGCTCTGCCAGCGACGTGCCCTCATGCGACATCTTCAGTTCCTTACCACCAGCAGTCACCATGACAAAATCATCCGTCCTGACGATGTTCAGATGCCTGTCACCAAGGACACTGGCCATCCTGAGGCTGTAGACGCGGCCAGGCAGATCATTGTCGAAGCAGTCCACGGCATTGGCCCGTTCATAGTGCTTCATGACAGTGCTTATCTGAAGGTCGGAGAACGTACCACCGATGGACACGAATACAGAAGTCTCCCTGTCCAGCTTCATCCTGTTAGCCTGCCAGAAAGCCATGATGTCATAGGCACTCTCGGCGAAATAGACGTTCTGGACGGCCATCGGGTTCTCATGAGCAGCCATATCCACGATCCATGCAGCCGTCGTGGAGTTGCTGCCGGTAGCCTTGCTCTTGAACTTGTTATAGCCCCTGATCTCATAGCCTACCACCTCCTCATTGCCAGCCACCCTGTACGGGAATGCCAGGTTATAGTCCTTGAAGTTCTCGGACTGGTTGTCTTTCAGCCTGACGATGAACGGGGCGAACGTCCTGATGGTTTCCTCTGAGAATCCCCTTGGAAGCATGTAGTTCATGCCGTTCTTCAGGTGCTCAGTCAGCGGCTGCACGTCATAGCGGGACGGATCAAAGGGTTCCTGCTTGTACCCCATTTTCTCCAGATACTTGCCGTCGGCAGTCTCTTCCACGGGCTCGTTGGCAAACCGGGACATCACATGCCCGGCCTTGTCCCACTGAGTCTGCCCCGGATCATTGAAGGAACCGAGGTTCTCGATGATGAAGCTTATGACATCACCGCCACCACGACCGTTATGACGGAAGTATGACTGGTTGGGTTTATCCTTCGGATGCCTGATGACGATCGTATCGACATGCAGCCTCCTGTCATCCAGCAGAACCATCTCCAGATACTTCCCGACACCTGCCTTGCGGTTGACACGGTAGCCCAGCGAATAGGCCACGTCGTCGATGCCCACCTTATCCTTCAGAGTCTTGAAATCCACCATAGCCATATCCTCACATTGCCATCCTCACACTCTGATGCTGACGCTGTCCTAGGTTCCTGACATCCTCCGTGAAACGGCTGGAGAGAGTCTGAGCCAGCAGGTTCTGTTTCTCCTTGCCGTCCGGCAGCGTGAAGTATCTGGCACCCGTCTCACGGTCAATGGGCTTCATGCCCAGCTCAGTTCCATGATAGGAAGCACGGACGGCATAGTCACCGTTCTTGGTCTTGATGATAGCCCCGTTGTCAAAGGCAATATCATCGAAGGCATCCTTGGAATCACCTTTCTGAAGGATGGGTTTCTCACCAAGGGCGATGCGTTGCTTGTCAACAGCCTCCAGCACCATGTTGGAAGCCTTGTTGACATCTGCCATGACGGACACGATGAACTTGGGATTCTCCTTCAGCACCGAAATCCAGCCGTCCAGATAGGCAGCGTTATTATCGAGGATGCGCTTGTCGAAGCCCAGCGAGTAGCCGGTGTTGGCAGCGGTCAGCTCAGCCACCAGTTCCTCCTTGGCATACTTCGGATCGCCGAACTTGTCACCCTTGACACGGTTCAGGCGTTTCTCCGTTCCCGTCGAGTGAGCCATCTCATGCAGGGCCGAGGAATAGTATTCCATACCGTCCTTGTAGATCTCGTCCTTGTCCTTGCCGATGTTGAACTGTTCCTTCTTCGGCACGACGATGATGTCACGCGACGGACTGTAGTAGGCACCGGACGAAACCTTGTCATACTGGATGGGACATACCCACTCCTGTTTCTCGAACAGACGGTCAAGTGCCTTGTTGACATACATGCCGTTAGCATCACGCATTTCAGGCGCCTTGAACTTGTCCACTATCTTGTCATATTTCTCCTTGTTGACCTCCTCCAGATTCGTCTGATCCATGTTGAAGACATGGTAGGCCTTCATGAAGGGAGTGACGGTACACCTGTCCTGCTCCTCCCTGGACATATGGCGGTAGTCATCACGGTCGACACGCCTGCCGTTAGCATCCTTGATGGACACGTCCCAGTAGATGACGGGCATCGCCTCGGCACCCTTGTTGATGCGGGCATTCTCCTTCTGTATTTGGAGGAACGTCATATACACGGGAGTCCTGTAGCCGTGCATGGCCGAGTCCATCTGCAGGAAGAAGGAGTTGGAGCCTGAATAGTTACGCCCTGTGATGTTCTGCGGCATGCCATAGACAGCCGAGCCGTCAATCCAGCCCTTCTTCCAGTCCCCGGCCTTCATACGCTCCATGCGGTCGATCATCATCTCCGTGAACTTCTCGACAGCCTTGTCAGCCATCGACTGCCCACCACCGCCAGAGCCGTAATTTTTCTTCTTATACATGACTACAGCTCTTCCTGGTTCTCGAACATCCGTTCATCGGTCATCTCCACATACAGCTCTGCATTGTCATCAGTCGGCTCCATGCCATGATCCTCACACCACTGCTTGTAGTCCTCTGCATCATCACCTTCCAGCACGAACTGCTTCCAGCCAATCCTACCATCCTGTCTGAGCTGCACCAGCTCCTCATAAGTTCTCTTTGCCATAATAATTTCTGATATGTTGATAATGATATAGCTGGCTGCCAGAGCCATGTCCGGCAGCCAGCAGTGAATTAAACCTTCATGCTCACGGCCTTCTCCTGTTTGGGAGCCATCAGTGACTTGATGTCATTAGCCAGGTACTTGCCTGCCAGCTGCTCACGGGTAGCCGTCTTGGCAGTGAAGAACGAATAGCCGTCATCATAGGACAGCGGCTTCTTCTCCGTCTTGCCCTTCGGTCCGAGGTCTGCGGAGATCGTCCACTTGTCCGTCTGCTTGTCCTTGGCGATGCGGATATTTTCAAGCTTGGCACCCTCCGGGAGCTGGTACTTGGCATAGGCAGAAGCCAGATGCAGCTTCTCCCCGAAGTTCTTCTCCACCAGCTGGGCGGGAGTCGTCACACGGTCGAAGAAGGCATTCAGATCCTTGAACGACAGTGTCGTCGACATCTTCTGGTCACCCACGACAGCATACAGCTTGTACTTGCCGGAATCCTGTTTCGTCTCGTCCTTCTCCTTGTAGACGTTCATCTTGTCAATGACACGACCGTCCGACAGCTTGTTGTCTGCCAGGTACTGCTCCTTACCCACCTTCGGCTCCATCTTCGTCGGATAGTAGGTCTTCATCAGCTGCTCGACGGAAGACTCCTTCTTCTGGTAGGCAGCCACATCATCGGCATGCATCTTCATCGGACGGAGCTGCTTCCCGTCCAGCCTGGCCGTGAAGTACCACGTGTCCTCGCTCTTGTTAGACTGGAAGGCATGGGCATGCGTCACCTTCTCGCCGTTGACCGTCACCAGCTGCGGCTCACGGGGAGTCTTCTCAGCCTGCTGTTCCTTCTTGTCGGCAGACTTCTCCGACTTCTTGGTTTCGGTTTTCTCATCCTTGACGGACTCACTCTTTTTCTTCGTAGCAGTCTTTTTGTCAGAAACAGCTTCCTGCTGCTTCTGAGGGGCTGATTCCTGCTTCACCTCTTCCTGTTTCTTTTTGTTAGCCATAATTTTAAAGAATTAATGACGTACCGTCAATTGCCATGACACTCAACTGTATGCGCCATGACCAATCGCCAGAAAGGCAAAAGGGGAAACAAATTAAAGGTTCCGTGACTTGTCAGCCTACGAATGCTGCGGCACGGTTCAAATTAAAGACACCCATTTTCGGCACTTGATTCGATTGATATAATTTTCCAGATTATATTGAAATGGGCTTGCCTGTTTTCTTAAAGCTTCAGGCCGGAGCTCTTCTTCTCTTCCTTCTTCTGAGAGACGGAAGTCTCTTCCTTCGATGACAGGCGGTCAACCACCTTCTGGTACTCCCAGCGGTTCTCGTCGGTCTGGACATAGCCCATGAAGCCCTTATGCTCGTTGTCATAGCGGATCTTCATCTGGCGTTCCCATTCCTGCATGTCACCGTTCACCACCTTGAAGCCCTGCGGCTCACGGAGGTCAACGCCCACCGTCACCTTCTGGTCGCCGACTGACAGTTCTATCGGTTTGCCTTCGATGGCTGCCTGCTTCTGGTTCTCGCCAAGGCCGATGTCCTTGATCTTCTCCATCTCACGGAGCTTCTCGGTAATCCTGACGGCGGCGGCATCCTTCAGGATCAGCGACTTGGTCTCCTGGTCAAGCTGGATGTACTTCTGCTTGCGCACGCCATCCTCGTTGACCTCTTTCCTGACGGCCTTGCCATCCTTCACCTGCTCCAGCTCCTTGTCAGAGAGTCTGGGATTCTCACGCTCGATGTCCTTGCGAACCTGATAGGTCATCAGGCACACGTCACCCTTCTCCCCTCTTTCAAGCTGGAGCTTCATGGGCATCTCGATGACCTTGCCGTTGTCAGCCTTGTAGCGTGTCATGATGAGCGGTGTCACCTGACCGTTGACCAGAGGCCCGATGATTTCCTTCGGCATGGAAAGGACACCCTTACGGGTTATTCCGATCTTCTCCAGCTTCTCATAGGGAATTTCTTCCTCTAAAAACTTAGATTTTCCTATCATAATATTACAATACTTATATATTTTTTGTAATTTTGCGGCAAAATTACAAAATTTATATCAAAGTATGAATAAAAGAACTGTTTTTCTTGCATTTTTAACACTAAAATTGACATTATTGCCCGTCAAGGCACAATTTTACACCATTTCAGCCGATACTGCGCATCTTTCGCACTCATCGGCACATGAAGAAATACCTGTCAAGGTTGAGGAAGACACCGAAGCGGCAGACGACGGACTTTTCTCCCCTACCAATGGACTGAAGGTAAGCATCGAGAAGGACGTGCCCGTCTTTGTCACCGTCAAGGACAGCATTATGGCAGGCCTGCTGCACGACAGGCTCAATGTCTGCCTGCCGCTGGACTTCCTGAAGGTCAACTCCCAGTACGGCTACAGGCAGGATCCCGTCATGAAATGCAGGAAGTTCCATGACGGCATCGACCTCAGATGCCGCTATGACTATGTCTATTCCATGCTTCCTGCCACCGTGAAGGAGGTACACCGTGGGAACAAGGGCTATGGAAACTATGTCATCCTCGACCACGGTATCATGGAATGCCTCTATGGCCATCTGAGTGCCATCGTCGTAGAGGAAGGCGAGATCTTGCCTGCAGGAAGCGTGGTGGCCATATCAGGAAACACGGGCAAGTCCACAGGCCCCCATCTGCATATCAGGCTGCGGAGGAACGGCAAGAGCGTTGATCCGAAGCCGTTCATCAGCTTCCTGAATGACTATATCAAGAGACTGCAGGACAGGATAGCCTATGTCAGGGACGGCATCAAGCCCCAGCAGGAGCTGAACATCCAGAACCTCGTAAACGAGATGGACAGGTGCGGCATCACCAACCAGAGGTATGTCGTAGCCCAGGCACTGCTTGAGACCGGCTATTTCACCTCACGCGTCTGTCTGGAGTGCAACAACCTCTTCGGGCTGAGAAGGCCGTCCGACGGCAGCTACTATGAGTTCGACCGATGGGAAGAGAGTGTGAAGGCCTACAAGGACTATGTACAGTACAAGTATAAGGGAGGTGACTACCTGCTGTTCCTGAAGAGAATCGGCTATGCGGAAGATCCTGACTATATCATCAAGGTTCATCAGATAGCCAAGACACTATAAAAGGAGCCAGATAACCATCAGATGCAGCGGATAGAAGGCGTAGAAGAAATATTTCGCCCCCCATCCGGTGGCAAAACCCCGCTGTCCAGAATACAGCATAGGGATCAACAGCCCTGCGGCACACCCGGCCAGACCATAGACCATCATCAGCGGCAGGCCGAACATGAAGGCTAATAGTGGCTTCTCCCTGAACATGAACAGGACGCATATCAGGAAGATGCCCCGCCATGAGTAATCCGTCTGGAGCCATTCCGCCAAGGCACCAATCATAGCAATGACAGACAGAGTCAGGAATCTCTTCTGCCAGAACCTGTCAATGAAAGACACCGCCATCAGCCCCATCAGCAGCGTGAACATCACGTTATGGCTGTCAGAGCCTCCGAGGAGCATCCACGGAATATCAGATATGACGGCGGCCACGAAGAGGTTCAGCATGTACTTGCGGATGTCACGGGTATGGACATACCCCTCGACCAGGAGGAAGACGAAGATGGGAAAAGCCAGACGCCCGACCATCCTCATCAGATGATAGGTCACGGAACCGCTGGCGGCATCCTCACCGCCCAGCATATACAAGCCCAGATGGTCAATGGTCATGGAAACGATGGCAATCACCTTCAGGCTGCTTCCGCTCAGGCTACCCAGTCTAAGGCAATCCGTCATCCCTTCCTGCGTCTTCTCTTTTTCTTTCCCAAAAAGTTAATAGCGACTTTCAGGCCTGTTTCAAGCGCCTGATTGTATGTCGGACACTTGGCCGTCTCACGCATTATCCCGTCCTTTCGGTTGATGATGACGGCATAGAACTTTCCGACCTGATTGAAGAATACCTCACGATAAACAAGAACGTCCAGCCTCTTGCGCCTGCCTATCCATGCCTGCACCTCCTGCAGCGAGGGAGCAGGAACAGAATCCTCCTGATACTCTGTCAACACACCTTCCTTATAACAGAAAAGCGTAGCATCAAAGAATCCCAGTCTTTTCAAAGACCCAGCCATGGATTCACTGACTATCGGCAGGACTGGCTTTAGCATGATTACAGAAGATCAATGGCAGCATCCATCTGCTCCTTGAAACCGTTCTCAGCCTCCTTCAGCTTTCCGAGGTATTCCTCACTGATGGCATTCAGCTTTGCCTTGACGATGGTAGCGACAGCATAGTCCTTGCTGAAAAGCGACTCATCCTCGATATCGAAGTTCTTACCCAGAAGCCCCTCCAGAGAGACTGAACGGGAATAGAACAATATTGTGGCTAAGAACAATGGAGAAAGTATATTGTCACCCTTCTCTATCCTGTGGATCATCAGCTGCGTTGTGTCCAGCTCGTTGGCCACCTCCGTCTGTGTCAGGCCGAGGCGCTGGCGAACCAGCTTGAAGCGCCGTCCCATCTCCTTGACATCTACATTCTTGATAAGTTCATCCATAATTTATCAATTTTGATGCAAAAGTAACAATTATTTCTTGAAAACCAAGAAAATATATAAGAATTTATATAATTGAGACAGGTTTTTACCTCCACGACACAAATATGTCACATCAAATGAAGAAAAAAGCTCACCCCAATGGTGAGCTGGATGTAGATAATTATTTGTCATTCCTCTGGTGCCTTTCCTAACAGTTCATTGATCATGGTCTTCACCTCGTCGTTGACGCGCTTGAAGTTACGGTTCAGCATCACCTCCTTCTCACGTTCCGAAGTAAAAGCATATATCTTCGGCAGGTCAACATAATAGGATTCCTCCTGCTTGATTTTCTCCATGTTGAAGTTCGTCTTGCAGAAATACTTGGTCGTTTTGAACTCCTCCGACTCCTCGATATTGATGCCGTTCAAGGTGCTCATGTCCGTCGGTGTGAAGTCACGGGCAGCCTGACCTGCCAGCCAGCCAGTGGCCATGTCCGCAATCTTGGCAGCAGGAACGAGGTAGTCCATCTTCTCCGATATCGACGTGGATACCTTCTGGTCGTTGATGGTAACCGATTTTGATGTCTGCTTCGCCTTGCCGAACACATCGTTCTGTGCCCATTCCAGCGTCTCTTTGTTACGGGCAGCACCCATGAAGATGTTACCGCAGGTGGTCAGGATCTTCTGCATGCCGTTCTTGCCATAGTCTGCCTCCAGCTGAGGAAGCTCCTGAAAGCCGAGCGTCACGGCCACCTTGTTGGAACGAGCTGTACCAATCAGACGGTCAATCTTATAGAAATACAGCGTGGGGAGCTCATCCACGATGATGGAAACAGGCAGGTTCCCCTTGCTGTTCACACGGGTCACCAGACGGTTCAGGACCAGAGCGTTCAGAGAGCCGATGACCTGTTCCTTCTCAGGGTCATTGGCAATGACCAGATAAGAAGGATGCTTCGGGTCAGATATCTTCAGGTCGAAGTCATCGCCAGTGAACACCCAATATGCCTCCGGCGACACCAGACGAGCCGCATTCACGCGGAGCGTACCCACCATACCTTCCAACTGATCCATAGCCCCGTTCTGCCATGCCGACTGGAAGGGAGCCATCAGCGACATGATCTTCTCATCCTGCATCAGGATGTCGAACACATCCGCATACGGCTGGCCGAGGAACGACAGCACATGAGGCATGTCCGAGAACTCACCCGTGATGGTGTCCGGCTCCACGATGTTCCCTTCATCATCCTCATACCAGGCCTTCTTGATAAAGATATAGTTGCCGTGGATATCCGTATAGCTGAAGCCGTTCAGCTCCACGAACATACCATCGCTATCCGTCGATACGTTCCTGCTGGAGTAGTCCACGAAGTCAAGGATGACGTTCCCTGCCCCATCGATAGCCTGATAGTCATTCCAGTTCCTGATTACCAGCTTCAGCTTCTTGTTCTCCCAGAGGATGTAACGGGTCAGTTTCCTGCCGTCCTTGAAGCCCGTCGGATGGAAGGTCACGAAGAAATAGATGATGGAGGCCAGGAAGTTCTCAGCCGAGTTCTGGAAGAAAGCCTCTGAACCACCTTTCTTGTCACCGCCCTTGTTCAGGGACTCCAGCAGCGTGGCAGCCGTTTCCGATGCAGCCGCAAGGTCAGGGATATATTTCCGCTGGATCGGGTTGATACGGTTGGAATACTCCACATCCGTAAAGTTCACGATACGGAAGCCGCAGTTCTCAGGCAGATGGCCGTATTTCTTGTTCTTGCAGTACTGATAGAAGAGATTCTTGCCCAGCGTCGGGAACTTATAGTCATAGACCATCATCGCAAAGCCCTTCGCCGCATGCTGACGGATGAACGGGTCGATGATGCCGAAGGACTTACCAGAGCCAGGCGTACCCAGCACGATCGTCCCACGGAACGGGTTGATGATGTTGATCCAGCCCTTATGCATCCGCTTGTTGAAGTAATACACCATCGGGATGTTCACTGAATACTCCGTCTCGCTCTTTTCCTCCGACTGCTCGAAGGACTCGTTCTCGAAGTTGAACCTGTCCTCACCCACCTTGTAGTTATAGTAACGTGCGATAGCGTCACCGCCCTGATGGACGAGCATCGTACCGATGATGGACATAAGGGCGTACAGCACCCTGTTGGTAGGCAGTCCATAGAGGATGCCACCCCATGTACCCTGCTGAACGACGATACACAGGATGATGAACGTGAAACCTGCGATGATCGGGTACAGCACCATCGTCTTCAGGTTGAACTTCAGGCTCTTCTTGGCCTTTGTGCCGACACACGTCACGAAGATGCATATCAGTTCAATGACCTTACAGGACAACACACTGTTGAACACCTGGAACCGTGCTATCAGGGCCAGAACGAAACCCGTCACACGGCTGTCAGAGGTGATTGGCAGGTTCATGACCAGCTCAACAATGAGGAAAATGTATATGCAGCTACGGAACATTCCGTAAATCTGAAGCTGCTCTTTAGTCTCTTCTACAGGCATGGTTTGTCTTTAAAAAGGGCATGCGCCTGAGAGAAGAGCGCACACCCACTATCGTATGAAAGAAAAAATTATCTGATTCTAAGCACAGGACGAACCCGGCCGGGTGTCTGCTTCAAGGTCGAAGTCAGGAACCCGTTCCGAAGGCTCACACTGTAATAGTACATCTGGGAACTCTCCGAGGTAGCACCGTCCTGCGAGGAGCTGAGATACTGTCCGTCCGAGAAAGGATCACCGCCGGCAACCTCCATCGCATGACGTACCACAGGGAGGCTGGCAGACAGAGCACGAAGCTCACCTGCCGACGGTAAAGCCCACCCAGAGACAGGAGAATCATACATCATCACCGCCTCGACAGCCGGACTATACAGATCCTCGCTGGCCATGATGGCAGCCGTGTTCTCTGCACCGCACATGGAATAGGCATCATTCTTCACGCCAGACACTGTAGCCATCGAGTCCGTATATTCGTATTCACCCAGTTCACGAAGACCGACTACCAGAGCCGTGTCCCTACTGGTATAGAACACCACACCGACAGCCTGATGGCAGTCCTTGTCATAGCCGTAGGGCGATATCAGCGTATTGTCAGAGAGGAGGATGTTCCCCACCGACACACGGTTGTCATAGATATCCGTATGCTCCTCACAGGAAACCAAGGCCATCAGGCACACAGCCATCATGGCCGAATAAACAACATTCATCTTCATCATCAAAAAGGTATTATAAGACCGACAAGCAGGCCGTTCCTGAAGGAATCCCCATGCAGGAAGCTGACCTGATTCTTCTGAGTTATGGACAGCTGCACACGGTTCGGGAACACCAGATTATACTCCAGTCCACATTCCACAGCCATGAAGAAGCTGCCCCTGACAGCACCCATCTGAGGGCCGAGGCGAAGCCTGAACGTAGAGTTCTTCAGACGCTTCAGGCATTTCTTGTAGGCTACGCCACCATCCCAGTAATAGTTCTTGAAGAACGACTCACGGCACACCTTGCCACATACAGGATCCTCCTCCCAGCGGTCGCCCACCTCTCCATAGAACTCCAGCGCATCCGTATAGGACAGCTCACGCTCATAGCCTATCGTGGCATTGAGCGTACTGTTGAAGAGGAATCCACCGTTAAGAGTCAGGAAGCCATCTCCCTGACCTGCAAAAGCCGTCGTCACGCATAACAGTGACACTAAAACCAAACCAACCTTCTTCATATTACTTCCTGATATTATAAGGCATATGTTTCAGCAGGTTCTCGTCGAAGCTGTCAGCATTGAGGATATCCTCATACTCTATGGGGATATAGACCACACGGCCTGAAATCTGGTTCTCCGATATCTCCAGACGCAGGACCTTCTCGTTCGGGAACGTCAGTTTGTTGACCACGATGACGTTACGGTACGCCTTCTTGAAGCTCTTGGCATTGTTGAGGGAATAGACGGGTGAAAGTTCAATGGTCTGTGAGTTCGTGGCCTTCGTCTCTTTCTTGTCCGTCAGCTTGATACGCAGCTCAGCGATGTCATACTTGATCTTCGTCTTGTTATAGAGCGAGAAATCAATGAAGAAATAGTCACCCACCGTATAGATGTTGTTCACCACAGCCTTGATGCCGTATTTGGAAGAGTGGATGTTATAGAAGTTCCTCCTGCTGCAGAAGATGGCATAGGCATAGTCCGCCATCGAACGCTCAGGCATCAGCACATCAGGATTCTTATACTGCTTCATCTCATCGACAGAGATGTTATAGACCGAGCAAGCCTTGACAGGCCCCGTGGTATATACCACGTCATACTGAGCCATATGACGTTCGCCGATGACGGTGATCGTGCCCACCATCTCATTGTTACGCATATGTGCGGACGGTTTGATACGGACGATATTGTCGGCACACTGGTTACCCACCAGCTTGTCCGTAGAGATATCCACGAGCTTGATGTTCTCAGGCATGACAATATGCGTCGTCACCTCCTCATTGACCAGGATGATATGCTTGGAGTGATTACTGGTGAAGTCTTCACCGTCAAGATGGCTCCAGATATACCTCACCTTCACCGAGTCCGGGTTGGAGCTGTTGCCGCTGACCTGCGCTGTGGCAGGCAGGCATAAGGCGCAAAGCGCCACAAGTGTTGTTACTGCTTTCATATTTATCTTGATTTAATTGATTCATCGACTGGACTGCGCATCCGTATTGATCAGATAGACAATCGTGTTATACTTGATCTTCGCCCTGTTCTTACGGATATTCCCAGAGATGGCACTTGAAGCCGACTGGTACATGTTCTGGAGCGCCTGAAGAGCCAAGGCCTCTCCGCTTATCTGGCTGCCGCTGTTGCCATTCAATGATATATTGCTCTGCATGGCCTGTGCCCCGGCATCCTTCATCATGTCACGGAAAGCCGACTCAGGGACATAGAAGCCCTCCATGCCGTCGTTGTCATAGACAGACAAAGCCACCTTTATGAACTTGTCCTTCACGAGGATGCTGGTGATGGCAGCCCTCACGCGCTGCTGTCCGAAGCCTGTCACGATACCGTAGAGATACGTCCCCTTCTTCAGCTTTACATCCTTGATGACCACATCATCGAGGAGCTTGAAGCGCAGGCGTGTTCCCTCATGCGCCTTGGTGGTCTTGTCAATCATCGCCTTGATCAGCGGCTCATCGACCTGAGCCTGCTCACCGATGGTATTGAACTTGTCGGCATTCTGCTCAGACACCTTCTGCACCAGTTCAGGCTTCGGCTTCTCAACGGCTTTCCTGCTACCAGCGCCACCGCCAGAACCGTCACCGCCACTTCCTGAGCCATAACCTGCAGCCATACCCCCAGCAGAACTGCCACCACCGAAAGCCTGCTCCAACACCTTCTGCCGTTCCTTGCTGCGCTGCTGGATATACTCCAGGTCACGGGCATAGTCATCCAGTTCATCCTGCCGGGAGCTGCCACGACCGCCATAACCACCACGAACGCCACGGCCACCGCCAGAAGAGTTTCCCTCATAGGCATACGCATTGATATGCTTACGGGACTCAGCCAGGCTACGCTCCAGATCCTCCAGTTCCTTCTGCTTGGCCTCACGCTTGGCATTCTCCGCGTCGATGCTGTTCAGCTCATGCTCCTTATAGCCAGCCTGCGTGCTGTCAAGCTCTTCCTTCTCGTTGCCGAGGGCACCGATGGCCGTATAGGCACCGTCCTCACTGAACCGCTTTGTCATCTCCGTCATCTTATCCGTCATTTCCCCGTTCTTGGCATCAGGAAGCGTCATGTTGATGTTGTCAGTCACAACACCCTTCTTGCTGTCATCCTCCTCTCCGAAGAAATTGGTGATCGTATATCCGAGGAATGCCAGAGGCAGGAAGATGACCAGCGGCAGGATATACTTCGGCTGTTTAAAATTAACCTTTTTCATGCTTATCTGTTGTCTAAATTATCCACTATTATCTCCAGCTGTCTGTGCTTGATGAGAATCTGGAGAGAGTCATCATGAGACTTGTCGGGAATCCTGATGAGAGAGTCCAGCTGACGTTTGAGCCTCTGACCGTCCAGAGCCATCCTGTCAAGCCATGCCGTCTGATAAGCCTTGGCATCCTGAATGCGCTGGAGTCCCTGGAACATCGGGTTCACAGGCGTGATGTCACTGAGGATGTTCTCCTCATCCTCCTTACTGCCGAAGAAGGTCATCGCCGTACCGCATACCAGCAGCAGGAACAGCGTGCCTACAGTCATCATAGCCGTCTGTCGCTTATGAGACTCAGCCCAGCTGTTAGCCCTCTCCGTCCGTTCACGAAGCCTTGCCTTCTTGAAGAGTGACCAGAGCATCAGCCTGAACAGACGGCTGTGCCTTGGCTCACCCTTTTCCTTTCTTCTGAAGAACCACATACGCTAATAGTCAAGATCCTTATTCTCCAGCGTACGCCAGTTGACGATCAGCAGGCCATGCGGGTTGTTCTCCGTACGGGGGACGTTCTCCAGTTCCCCGACAGTGATGATGGAACGCTTCATGTCACGGGAGCGGCGCTTGATCAGCTGAGTGCCGTAATAGGTAAATTTCCGCTCATGCTCATCGAGGTTGATGGAGTCACAGATGATCGTACACACGGCAGAGGACGATATGATATCCGAATAGAAGCCGTTCTCGTCCATGGCCTGCTTCTGCTTCATGGCCGTACCGTCAGCCATGTACATCGCCTTGCCCAGCGTCCACTTGATATAGTCATTGTCAGGCGGCAGGTTAAAGAAATACTGGTGGAAGAGCTGGATATGCGCCTTGGCCTCCATGACGAAGTTCGCCTCCTGCAGGCTGCGCTCTGCCAGGAAAGGAATGTCACCGTCAAGGACGTATATCTGCTGACGTTCCTCCGTCACCAGCTTGGCACAGAAGAAGATGCATATGCCGCATATCACCGTACATCCGGCCACCGTTGCCAGCACCGTCATCAGTGCCAGCCTTGTCTTTTGCTCTAAACTTTGTATCAGCATAATTATAGATGAATTTGTTTACTTTGTTACCATACGCGCTGTTCCTGTGGTCGCCATCGTACCGGCAGACACAGCACCACCTGCAGCACCGATGACTGTACCTGTAGCCACAGCACCAGCCACACTTGCAGCACTACTACTTACACCACCGGGTATCAGCCAAGATGCCACTTCAGGCACGAAGCGGATGACATAGGCACCCACGAGCATGCCCATGGCGTACATACAGTTCGAGCCGATTCCCTGAAGACCGAGTGCGCCTATCTGTCCCCAAGAGCTGACACTGCCCTTCAGCAGGTGGTCATAGGCAATCAGGTCTTCCTGCAGGTTGTACAGCAGGATGAAGTCGATATAATAGAGGCACATATAGACCACGAATCCCCATAGTGACAGTGACAGGTACTTCGATATCCATTGCGACCATGCACTGCTCCAGGGCGGCACTATCGAGATGGCAAACATGATCGGTGCGAACATGGCCATGATGGTCAGGAAGATCCTCTGAGCCACCAGCATGCCGTAGTAGCTCATCTGGAAGATCAGCTCACCCACGAAACGGATGACATCATTGATCCACTCCGACACCTTCGTCTCAGCGGCAACGGCAGCCCGCTGCGCATAGTTGTTGATCGTAGAGCCAAGGTTCTCCATGCTGTAGATGAGTTTGTCCCACCAGTGGGCATCCTCGCCGATAGCCTGAATCTGCTTGGCCGTCTCAATGCTGTCCTGCACCTCGCGAAGCCGGTCCAGATACTTTGCCTGTTTCTCTGCCACCTTACGCTCCAAGGCAGCCACCTCCTTGTTCTTCGCGTTGGCCATGGCCTTCGTGGTCGCTTCAAGGGACTTCCCGGGAATGGAAAGCTCATTGCATATCCACGAGCTGGAGGTGATACACATCGACAGGGCGATGATACGAGCCAGCTTCATCACGTCCATGGCACGTCTGCCCAGCATCATCATCCAGCACTCATAGGAGCCGACACACAAGGCCAGACACAGGCCGATGACACGGGCATAAGCCACCGTGTCACCGAGAATGGCAGACTTTGGGAAAGCCTCCATAGCAACGAGCAATTTGTCAAGACTCTCGTCTATGGAAGGCAGTCCCATCGTCAGAAGGATGTCCATGGCATCCAAAAACAATCCTGATATCATATAACAATCTACTTTTTCAATAATAGCACTGCGCCATGCCCACCAGATGAGCCACGCGGCTCACGATACCCTCCATCTTCACCTTGGCATCGGAATAGGCCTGCTGACGCTTGGCATTCTCCAGCTCATAGCCCACACCCTGCCTATGGATGTACTCGACATTCTGGCAGACGATCTCATTCTCACGGGACAGCTCGTTCACCTGATACTTCATCTTGCCCCCGCTCTTCGTCATACAGAACAGAAGCCCTTCGGTGATCCTGTCCTGCATACGGTTGAAGTCATCCTTGAAGGAAGCATACATGAGATCCACATTACGGTCGGCAGCCCTTTCCACCTCCTCCTTATGCAGCTCCTCAATCTTCTCGTACTCCTCGTTAACCTTCTTCACCTTCAGGCGTTGTGTCTCTTCCTCAATCACGCGTACGGGCATGATACGCTTCACATTGGAATCACCCTCATCGAAGTCCACGCCCAGGCTGCTATGAAAGCCACGCCATTTCCATGTGAGATAAGCACCACTGTAGTTCTTGTGGAACAGCCAATAGTACCAGTCAGGGGCAAAGTCCCAAGGGCCGTTCTCCATCGAACGCCACTGTTTCTCCTTCTGTTCGTCGTGCTGGATTTCCGGATATTGTGCAAAGCCCAGTGACGGCACGAGCATCAGCAAGGCCAGCATCATCAATTTTGTCTTCATATCGCATTCCATTTAGTAATCAGTCCTTCAGCAATCGCATTGGTCACATCACTGTTCAGGATGTCCCATATATAGTCATGCGCAAACCCGCCGATAGCCACACAGCTACACCAGAAACTGGCATCTTCAATGATACGTAGCATACTGTCAATGCTGGCCTTGATCTGGAAGATCATGTTCAGCTTCTCGTCCATCGAGGCCTTCATGATGTTCAGGCCGCTGGCTGTCATCGTCGTGTACAGAGCCTTGATATTCTTGATCTCCCGCTCACAGGCATACACCGCTTCCGCGTAGTACCATCCCACCATCGGCTTGCTCGTCACCGTCGAAGCCATGGAGCTGGTAAAGTCAGCATACTCATTAATCAGCTTATACAGACTGTTGGCCGTCCCGCTGAGGGCGGCAGCCAGAAGGACATACGAATAGGCATTACTCAGCTTCGTGTTGAGCGTCGTCTTCACATCATGGAAATTCACCGTCTTCTTTGTGACGGCAGACTGCTCGCCCAAGCTGATGGCGATGTTATCCCTCGCATTATCCTCCGCATGCTTCATATCCTTGTGGAGCTGTATCAGTGCCTCAATCAGGGGCGCATTCTTAGGGTATTCAATGGCATGGCAACTGGAGCCGAACGCCATCACAGCCATAAGTATAACTATCAGCCTTCTCATACGCCCAAATTATTCCAGTCATTAATCAGTCCCTCCACCGCATTCTTGCCAGTGAAATAGGCAGCCCAAGACTCTGGATCGATGGCAAACAGCACGTCGGTGATGCCGTTGCAGAACTGACAGGTCAGAACCATCGCCTCCATCTTGTATTTGATCTGCAGCAGACGCGAGTAGATATTGTTGGCCAGAGTCAGACGCTCATAGCGGTCCAGGAAGTTATAGCCGTCATCCTTCTTGCTGTCCAAGGGGAAATGTCTGGTGATGGACGAATCCCCGGGAAAATCAATCTTCGCATTGTTCACGATGTTGATGAAGTCCCTGACCAGCCCCTGCGTCTCAGCCACCACGTCGGCCATCTCATTGGCACAGAGGATATAGTTCTTGACAGGATTGCTGTTGATATACTCCAGCACCACAGGCACGTTATTAAAGATATCCAAGGTTGCTGAGAATATCTCAGCGTAGTACTTGGTCTCTTCCCCGAATCCCGTGACGTTCTGCATCGACATCACATACAGCTCCTTCATGGTCTGCATGGCAGCCGTGTACTGCATGATCTTCTGCTGCTTGGCGTTGATGGAGTCAACCCGCTCATTATGCTGGTTCTCTATCAGCGTCTGTGAGGCAGTGTTTGCTGTCACCTGTCCGATTGCCCACGGGTCGATGGCAATCTTCACATACGCCTTTGCCGATGACACCACCAGCAAGGCACAAACCCAAACGATGTACTTTAACTTTCCCATAAGCTCATGACTGTTTTATGTTGATTTACCATATTTGCGAAATCACGTGTGCCGACACCCAGCGCCCTACGGTCTTCCTCCATCTGCCGTATAGCCCGCTGACCGTCATTCTCATAGTAGCGGACATACAGCCTGACGGCCTCTTTCTCTGAACGTTCCGTCGTGAAAGCCCAGCACATCTCAGGCGGCACCTCCACGCCATACACATCAGAGTCATGGCCACGGCATATCCAGGTCTCCTTGAAGTACGGCCTGCCTTCGTGGTTATTCATGGAGTTGATGGTGAATATCTGGCGACGCTGCGTGTCAGTCAGACCCATCACCTTGGCTACCTCGTCATACTTGTCCTTGAACTTCGACTGATCCATCAGGATCTTGATATCCGAGTTCGAGATGATGGCCTCCTTCACGATGGGCGAGTCGATTACGTCGTTCAGCTCCTGCGTCACGACACCTGCGATACCGTTGAACTTACGTACCGTCTTGTAGAGGTACTTGATATACTCTGCCATCGTCGGTGAGGAGATAGCCTTCCATGCCTCCTCGATAATCAGGGCCTTGCGACCTTTCTTGATACGCATCTTCTGGAGGAACACATCCATAATGATGAGCACGACAATGGGGAAGAGAGTCTTGTCCTCCTTGATCTTGTCAATCTCAAAGACGATGAACCTGGCATCGAACAGAGAACTGTCCACGTCATTGTTCAGCGTATCTTCCAGCTCGCCGCCACGGTAGAACGGTTCCAGTATCGATGAGAAGTTATTGATGTTGAAATGGATCTTCTTCTCAGAGGTAATCTGAGGAATACGCTCCATGATAAACTCATAGAAAGTATTGAAGGAAAGGCTCTTGACCCTCAGTTTCTTGCGTTGGGCCTCCATCCTCTCGATCTTCTTGTCGATACGTTTGAGATATTTGCCCTCAATCAGCTCAGGCATCAGGCGCATCAGCTGGTTGTTGGCAGCAGCCTTTTCACCATCAGAGGCAGCCTCGTCATGCATCAGAGCATGCAGCTTCTCCACCTGACGTTTCACCTTCTCATGATGTTCCTTCTCTTCCTCAGTGAAATCCATCTCATCATCCTCTGCAGCATCGGACACCTTATCATCCTTGGTCTCCGGCTTGTCCTCCAGCTCGTCGATGCAGTAGTCATCACTGTATTTCTCTTCCAGCTTCTGCTCATATTTCTCATACTCACCATTCATCTTGTCCTCCAGCATCAGACGCTCACGGAGCCTGTCACGCTCCTCTTTTGAATAGCCCTGAAAGGGATGGAAATACTCCTCATAGTACTCCACGATGCACTGGCTGATGATTCTGTCCTCAATCTTCGTGGGCTCTGCATTCCCTTTGTATATAAGGAATATCAGGGACTTCAGGAAGCTCTTCTTCTCACCGAAGTTCTCATTATATTCTTCAGTCGTTATCTTGAAGGGATTCATGGATATAGGATGCTCCTTTGAGTAGGTGATATAGGTACCACCGTAGATAAGATTCAGGATCTCGTAGGAGTCACCCGTGTCCACCACTACCACATCCGTATCCTGTTCTATCAGCTGCAGGAGAATGGTGTTCATGTTGAATGACTTTCCCGTACCAGAAGAGCCGAGGCAGAACAGGTTGGAGTTGTCCGTCTTCTTGTCCTCACCCGTCTTGCCGGTGATGTCAATGGCCACAGGCACACCCTGCCTGTCCGTACAGAAATGTTTCAGGGGAGTCTTCTCCGAATGCTTCATGTGCTCCTTGTAGAACAGGCACAGGGCCGTGTCCGCCAAGGTCATGAAGAGGTCATACTCCTCATTGAAACGGTAGGCATTGCCGGGGAAGGAGTTCTCGAACAGCTCCAGCTGGTTATAGGCTGTGTCAGATGGAGAAATGCCGCACTCGTAGAGCTTGGCCTCCATATATGAGGACACAGGAGTCAGCTTGTCGAACGCACAGCTGACGAGGATATTGAAGTTCGTGTTGACAAGGAGCTTGCCCTCCTTGGCAATCAGATCCAGGACAGCATCGATGTCAGCCTTTGCAATCTTGTTCGAGGGGTCAGGCATGGAGCCGTGACGCTTGGACTTACCCTGAAGCTTCCTGAGCAGCTTCCGCTGTGCGGGAATCTGAAGCACCTGGTTATACACCACACAGTCCGCATCAGGAATGGATGACAGGAATCCCAGCAGGTCGGTGGCGATGTCAAAGCCGTTGACAGGCACCGACAGATACGGCTTCATATAGGTCGGCAGGTTGATGACATCCACATCCACGAGGTTCACGGACTTCACCACATGGTCACCGAGGTTCAGGTACTCGTCCGTGCTCTTGAAGTTCCGCATGGGGAACGCCCCTTTCCGGAACTGGAAAGCCATGAAACGGTGCAGGTATTCGTCAACCTCGTCCCTGCTGAGCTTATGATGCCAGATTCCTCTCTCCTTCAGGATGTCCACGACCTTGCTGACCTTCACATGGAAATCAGCCCACATCTTCGGGTCATACTTGACAAACGTGCTCTTGACAGCCTCCTGCGTGATAATGATATAAGTCTGGATCTCTGTGTAAGGACGGCCTTCGAAGTGCCTGAAATAGGACTTCATCATATAAGACATATCCTCAGTCACCTCATGGTGATAGGACTGCTTGCAGAAGATATCCTGCTTCTGCAGCGCATAGCCCTCTCCCAGCGTCTGGACGATATTGTTCAGCACATCCGTAAACATCATGTACTGCTCAGCATCGGTACAGTACTGCTGCACAGGGTTCTCGATCTCTATGATGACAGAGCAGTCACCCTTCTCAGAGAAAAGCACCGTGTTCAGCAGGTTCCCATTGTCATCCTTGATGTCCTGCAGCTGAGCAAACAGACCGTCCAGCGGTTTTTTCTTTCCTAACATACCTTGTTAATGCACATATAGTTCACGATAGACGAACACGCCCTTATATCTCTTCTTGTTATGAAGGCCGCCACGCTGCTTCACATAGATGGTCAGCAGACCAGTGATGGCCATGATGATCATAGCCATGAACCCCGCCAGCTTCCCCATGGCAATGGAGAAGATGATGAATCCCACGAAGGAGAATCCGATGGCCATGGCGGCGAAGGTCAGGAACCTTCCGCGTATTCCCATAAACTCAAGAGGTCTCTGAAGTCCCTTGAAAACAGGACTTCCAACATAATTTGAATCCATAAATAAAGCACAAATTAAAAGGAGGAGGTGCCTATCAGCAGACAGGGCACCTTCCCCAAAACGACATTGGGGTTCCTTTTACTTGAAGAACATTGGAAGGGCCTCTGACATGGCGATGAAAGCCACACATCCGCCAATGGTCATCATCACGGTCTTCTTCACATCCTGGTCACCGTTCTGCATCTTGAAGTACACGTTGAATGCACCTACAAGCACGATGACGGCAGCGATGGCCTTCATCAGGTTTGCCACAGGTGTCTCATAGGACTGGATCTCAGTGGTTGCTTTGGTGAAGCCACCAGCACCCTTACTGGAAGCCATGGCATCACTCACGGTGAAGAAGCCCAGCCAGAAGTAAGCCACATATTTCTGAACACACGGGCTGCAAAACAACTTGTTTACAGCAGAAAAAAAGATTGCGCCTATAAAGGCAATGGTTGATTTGATAAATTGTAACATTTTAATTTCCCATATGGAAAAACCTGCATATTACAAATTAAAGTTACAAGTAAGTACAGCATGATTCTCCCGAATCCCAGCCACGGCACTCACCGAGGCCCGGCCTGCTGCAAGAGCCGGACACTGCTCCGTCACTTCGGAGTCCAAATTAAAGGTTTATGGTTGATTAACTGTTACAGGAGCCATCAGGCAGCCTGTTCGTATTCGTTCCAGTCGTTGACAAGGCCGCCGAGCGGGCTGTCCTTTCCCTTCTCTGCCAGTTCATTGAGCATGGGAACCAGGTCATCCATCTCAATACCGCCAGTCATCTTAGACAGTTCGGAGGCAATGGATGCTACAAGGGACTTCTCCTTGCCCTCCTTCTCAATCATCACGGGATGGAAGGTCTTTGCCTCGTCACTGATGTCGATCTCCTGCTCCTCCACCTTCGGAGTCAAGTCCACAGCCTCCTTGGTAAAGAAGAGGTCATATGCAATCATTCCTGCGTACACGAAGATGTATGAGACGCACAGGTACGTCATGACAGATGTAAAACTCATAATATATTATCTTCTTTTTCTATACTTTCCTTCAAAACCCGCAGCCCGTACACGAGGTGCGGAACTGCGGATGAGCATATAATGATCGAACCTTTGTATGACGAAACGGCATGGACCTTATCCGCTGCGGGTGCCTGAGGTTCTGGAAATACCTATCGAAATGCAGCACATAAACAGTCCACGCCGTCATATCCTCTTGTCAGCATACGGGAATTCAAGCAATCCCTTAGGCAGACAAAGCCAAAACGTGAGTCGTTTACGAAGCCGTTTCGATGTTCGGTAGAAATTTTCCAGATTTCGGCACACCTGGCTCTCTTCAACGCTCTATTTTTATGATCTCCGTTAAGCAGTCCTACGCTCTGACCACCGAAAATCGGATGCAAAGGTACTAAAAAAATAGAAATAACCAACAAAATATATAAGAAATTTAATATTATCATCAAATTTTTTTGAAATATATCAATACTTATATATAATATTAATATGTGGAAACAACACGAAAGAGAACAAAAAGCAGGTAGTCAGATGACCACCTGCTCCAAAGAAGGAATCAGTCCCTCGACACGGCAAAAGCCCGGTTCTTCCCATAGTAGTGACCGTCATTCTCGTCCACTTTCGGATCGAAAGACACAGTCAGAACCTCATCCTGCTTGATGTCGAACTCCTTGATCTTGTCTTCACCGAACACCTCGAAGAGAAGCTTCTTAGGATGCTCCTCCTGGGTTTCCAACACATACTGCTGGCTCTTCCAGTCACCTCTTTCCGATTTTCCTGACTTTGCAGGAATAACAACGATAATCTTACCTTTCAGTTTCATCTTAATAATATGTTTATAGGGTTAAACAATTAAACTATTCCAGTTCCCATTCCTCGAACCTCAGCCCGAGTGCTTTAGCATAGGACTCCACGTGAACGATCCTTCTCATTTCAGAGGAGTAATAGACCGTCCTGCTTCCTTTGATGACGATGTAGCCATACCTCTTCAGCTCCTCGCATATCCTGAGCCTTTCCCTATCCTTGCCCAGAAGCCTGTTGGTATGCTGTTCCAGACCGAAGATCCTCCGTCTGTGTTCACTCTTATAGACACTCCTTATACCATTGGAGCGCATGATGGCATCCTCCTCGCGGTCACGTCTCAGATTCAAAGACCTGCATATGCGCCTGACAGTCCGTTCCGAAACGCCTGCAGCCTTTGCTATCTGTCTGTGACTATGTGTAGGGAACAGCCGTTCAACAGTATCCCATGTCCTATAGTTCATACGGCCTGTTCCAGCCTTCTGAAGCCCCAGTTCCTTGGCCTTCCTCCTTACGGTGCTAACGCTGATGCCAAGCTTGTCCGCAAGGATATGGTTGAAGGTAATAGGATAGTCCGATATAAGCATGTCTGTCATCTCTTCCGTCCAAACCAGTTCAGGCCTTGCCATTGTCCGCTACAACTCTTTTATCCCGACAAATAAAATCATCACAGATAGAGTCAGTAGAATTGCCCCTACAGGCGGTGTCCTTACAATACAAACACGTAAGACGATATTTCCGCTTACATACGGGACAATAATAACAGTTCCTGCAATACGATCTCACATCCCTGTCGTTCGCAAGGTTACAGATAGCAATCTCTTGCCTTGCCCTTCTAACAAGCTGCTTGCATAAGGCACGTGAGCCGAAGCCACTTGCCTTTACAGCATGCCTTCCGAAAAATCTGTTAAATGCATACTGTTTACCAAGATATTCCATAGCCGTGACCGATTTCTCAGCCAGAACCTTATCAAGATGCCTGCTTTCCCAATAATCGTGCAACTGCATCTTAATATAGAAATACAGCTTTATCACTGGCAGCAGCATTCCTATCCCAATGACCACATACAGGATGTATGTTATGATCTTTATCCAGAAGATATACCTTTCCATACGATTGTTTGCCATATTATTACCAATCAGTGCGCCTCACAGGATTGCTGAAATACTTGATAAAATAGCGATATAGATGATCCCTCTGGGAGTCATAACACCAGGAAACTATCTCGTCCTTCTTGAATTTCAGTCCATCATAGGCACGGAACACCCCACAATCCTTATCATATATACCATTATAGATACAGTCATCCTTGGTGATAAATGCCACCTGGCTCTTATCACCTCTCGGCCATTTCTTGGTATTTCTCCACTGTGACTTAATCAGAATAACCCTTATGTTCCTTGCCGCATAGAAGGAGCACAGCACCACATCAATAAACAGAAAGGCGAAGCAGAGCATACCATGAGTCAGATATCCCTTATCACCGTCATAAGTAGTGAAATACCTCATTGTCACATAGCACAGGCATCCACAGAACAGCATGGTTGTCATAACCGACAGCACAGCCTTGATAATATCTTTTCTTGTAATTTTCATAAAATAGCACCTTAATTCGATTAAATATATTTTTCCAGATTATAATGAAAGTGCTGCCAGCAGACATACTGCCAGCAGCACATGAGAGTTCAGAAAAGGCTTCTGCCCATGGACTTATGCTCCCTGAGCTTATCCTTGTTCTGTTCTATAAACGCCCGTAACACGGAGTTGATGATCGTAGCCGTGGACATCTTGTTGATGTTACACTGCCTGAAGGTGTTGATGATGTCATTGTCTATTGGATAGACACGACGGTCATCATTCCTTACCCTATAGTCATAGTTCTGACTGCATTTGAGGAACACCTCCCAGCTGCTACCACCTCCAGAAGATGCCGTATTGTCCGTATCAGCAGGAGTCTCTTCTGGCTGCTCCTTCTCACCAGCCTTTGACTGACCAGAGACAGTCTTCTGGCCTTTGATGTCCTTGACGATGCCGTCGATGTCCGGCAGCATCAGCAGGTCATCAGCCGTTGTTTCATTATTCAGTCTCTTATTCATTGTCCTTGAAGATATGGTCACAGATAAACTTGAAAGTAGGATATACGATGTCCCGCTGGTTGGGCATCACCTCCAGCGTATTATACCGCTGCATGTCAGCCTTGACCTCGATCTTAGGCGTGACGATGCCATACTGGGATAGACGTTCATCCGTCTTTGCCCACAGAGCCAGCTCGGCTTTCTTGCCATAACGCTTGTCATGGCGGTTCACGACAAAGAACATCTCGGTATGCATCTTAGGGAAGTTCTCCTTCAGCTTGGCCAGAAACAGGATGAAGGTAGCAGTAGAATTCACTGAAGTTGACTCATACTGGAACGGACACACCACATAGTCAGCCTGCGAGAAGATGGGGATCAAGCCCTGCTGGGCGAGGTTTCCCGGCGCATCGATCAGCACCACGCCATCCATTTCCTTCAGGTTACGCATCAGGTTCTGGACGTTCTCCTCATTGGCGATGTTAAACGGCTGCACGTTATAGGGGAACTTCGCATCCGTGTACTTGCGCTCATCAGCCTTCCGCTTCTCAGAGATCGTCTGCTGATTGTCACAGTCGATGACAAGCGTACGCTTACCGATAGAAGCAAGATAGTTGGCAAACAGCGTACAAAGAGTAGTCTTGCCTACTCCACCTTTCTGGTTTCCGAATACGATTACCATTGGCAGGCCTCCTTTCCAAAAGATAAAGGGTGAGAACCTGTGAAGCGGCAGACATGGCCACTACACGATAATACAGCCAATAAAGGCATCAAAAGAGATTTAACCATACAAAAAACAAATTAAAGTTCAACTTATTCTTTCAAAGAGCCATCACAGACGGCAAAAAACAGACTCCTTTTTGGTAGGCCAATTATACTTGGAGTTGGGCCCCAGAATAAGTATTCGTTGACGATGTACTTCTCATCACACATC